>JACKZZ010004316.1_pt1 | contig 62890 bp, 57 predicted proteins | sample 8027871 | NCBI WGS metagenome assembly JACKZZ01 (sample SAMN15724774, study PRJNA655200) | protist metagenome | isolation source: fluorescence activated cell sorting (FACS) single amplified genomes of... | place: USA: West Boothbay Harbor, Gulf of Maine | collected 2000-07-19
ACACTACAAAATTTTACGACTACCATCAGTTTAAGAGTTTGAGGGTGTTTCCACGATGTGTTCAAATTGATTGCACGAATATGGTACTAGGCAATGTATGTAGCCTTATTTCTAAGACACTATCAATGGACGAGCGGATGCTAGTTGATGTTGTGAACTTAGAATCACTGTGTGTTAAGACTGATCCCATTTTATTCAAGAAAAAGATTCTTGCCCGATGGGCTGCGGGAAGCCCAAGGACTGGGCCTTTTAAGACCAAGGGCTTTAGGCCGTACTTCTTGAAGGTGATGAAGGGAATGTTAAATATGCATAAGAGTCATGGGGTCCAAATGTGGAAGAGGCTTAGAATAAAAAACACTGTTGAAGCAGGACATGTTCTCGGAAAGCCTGAACTGCTATCCGGTAATAACATTCACAACCTAAAGGAGATTGTTGAAGAGTTATGTTAAAGACTCTCAAATTCAGTCCACACTATACCTTCAAGAGGAAAAGTAGTAGAGCTGTGCTATATGCAGCTGCAGCAAAGGGTATAGGCTGCATACGAGTTAATGGAATGCCTCTTGCGAAGAGTTCTCTGGTATCACATTCAATTGCTGAATTTCTAAGTATTAGTCCTTGCAAGAAATATGATTATAGTATTTCCGTCGTAGGTGGAGGTACTTCGAGTCAATCAGAAGTGGTACTAAAGGTCCTTGCAAAAGCATTCGTAGGCCTGACAGTTCTTCCAAAGACAAGGGCACTACAGTATGATTCATGCATTCTTAGTAGTGATGGTAGACGAGTATATCCTAAGCTACCTGAAGGTCGTTCAAGAGCTAAGAGGCAAAAGAGTTACAGATGAGTTCAAAACATTTTAAGAGAGAATTCTGCAGAGCATCTGATTTTGATGAACTAGTTCCGTTGTGTAGTACGTGTGGTCTTCTAATCAGAACAAATCTTAACATTAACTCATTCATAGAATATACTAAGCAGGGTTGGAAACCCGATTTGTGGCACGCATTATGTCAACGTGGGAGACTATCTTGGTGCTGTGCAAAGCACTTCCTTGAACTAGTATGAAACTAAAGTGTAACCTGATAAAGTACAACAAGTATGAGTTGACGAGACTGATTATAAGTGAAAAGAGGCTCTTGGACTCTGGTTTTGACCTTGACATAGACTACTCAAAGGGAGTTACTTCTGAAATTCTCAGAATAATCTCAGAGGGAGGTAACATATCTAAGTTAATATGATGTTCTACAGAGCTGAGGAGAGTACAACGTCGTATGAAATAATGGGAGATCTTCTTAAGAATCATGTTCTATTCGGAATTAGAACAAAGAACAAGAACCTGAGATCACAATATCATCAGTCAAGGCTGAGGTACAATTACTTGAGCGCGGATTTGTATGGTTCACAAATGAGTGAACTAGCAGACTACTTGGGACAATATTACGTACTGGATGCTGTAAAGAGTCTATACGTTGTAGACCGACACAATCACTACACGAAGGCACTCTCATCCTTCTGCAGACTGACTGGTTTTTCACTGAGACCTGGAAAACTCAAGGCTGGATCAATGACGAACCCAACGGACGAGAGCTTTAGACCTGCTGGAGTATTCGTACTGCATGATAAGAAACAGAAGCAAATCATAAGTGAATGCCTAATTACTCGAACACCTGTTCTAGGATTCAACAACCTAGTAAAGGAGTGCAACTTATACACAAGGGTTGTGGTGATGAACAACTTCAATGAGAACAGCATAAACTACTCACTCTGGTACTTGGCAAAGCAACTCCAGTCAAGAGGCCACATCAAGGATGTCCCAGAGTACAATAACTACCTTGAATTCTCAAACACTTGTGAATAATAGACTTGAACTCATAGGTTGTGGTGGATACACAGAGTATGGTCGTAACTGTAGTGTGATAAAGATGGGCCAAGAGTTCATCGTATGTGATCTTGGATCAGGTCTTCTAGCATACCACAATCACATGACTGAGATCTATCCTACGGTTGAGGTCATTCAGAAGCTCATGGTCGAAGGATGTCGTTTAGTTGGTGTATGTATAAGCCACGCACACTTGGATCATTGGGGAGCAATAGGTCAAGTTCTTCAAGAACACACAATACCCGTGTACTGCACCAGATTCAACTATGAATTTCACAAACACAGAATAAGTAGGTATAACTTGGACCTAAGAGTAGTAGGTTTCAGACAACCAGAGGCACTGAGTTCAACATTCAGCATAGAGTTCTATCCTGTTCAACACAGCACTCCCGAGAGCAGTGCGATAGTCTGTAGTGTGAACGACAAGAAGATAGTATACCTATCTGACTTTAAAGTTGATGTTCTTCCTACGATTGAAGAACCATGCACTATGAAGACACTAGCAGAGGTTGAGATAGACTACCTAATAATAGATGTTACTAGTGTGAACAAACCAATGTGTCACAGTGAATCAGTGGCCCACCACAAGCTCAGGGATGTAATGCACTACTCGCACGAGTTTAATGATCTTCTGATCATCAGTACGTTCTCTAGTCAAATTGCGAGACTGGGGTCCATACTAAAGATTGCCGAGGAATTAGGCAGAACAGTTCTTGCAACTAATACATACCACCGAGCAATCATGGCAGGTGTTCGAGCTGGAATCCTAACACAAAGTACAGCTCACTTGAGGAAGATGAAACTATCAGATGCTGCTGCAGAAGCTAGTACCGACAGGAGCAAGTACATAATTCTGTGCTCAGGCCATCAATTTGAACCTAATAATGGTATTGAAGAATTGATCTCAGGAGGAATATACACTTGGACTGGAGACGAAGCGGTTATTAAGTCTGCAAGATTGATATCCAGTCACTTGTACTCTATGACCAGGACGAAGTATGAGGACTTCATGAGGCTACACTGCATAACAAACTACGATGATATTCACGAGAGTGGACACGCAGGTCTCAGACAGCACAGGCATGTGTTGAAGAGACTTGCTCCGCGACATGTCATACCGACTCATGCAAGTCTGCCTAACTTCGCAGTATACACAGACATGGCCACAACATTGGGCTACAAGTTAGGTGAGACGTGTCATATCATACCTAATCTTCGACGACTAATATTATCCTAATTATATATGATAACAATTTGACTAGCTTAGTATTTTTAGTATGACTATAATAGCAGGTTTAATAAACAAAAGAGAAAATTGTGCGTTCTTTGCGTCCGATAAGGAGAGTACGCTGGGCCACTTGAAACAATCCGTGGTTGCTGGAAAAGTAGAACAAATTTGTGCACGGCTTGGAACACCTCTACTCTACGGAACAGCTGGAACAGCTGCACATGCTACCGTATTTGCAAGAGCATTGTCCACCAGAGTGTATGAGTATCTGGTTGAATCAGGTGTGCGATTTATGCCTCATGAAGTTGTGAGACACCTACTATTCAGAATACTCTCAGAAGATCTCAGAGGTTCTGCGGAGATACAACCGATATTGCTTAACTTCGATGGACGAACTCATCACATACTCAGTAGTGACGCACTTGGTTCGACTGGTGATAATGAACCAACAGCATATGCTACCGCTGGTAGTGGTACTTACGCTGCACTGTCAATACTAACTAACAATTACGAGACTGATATGACTCAGGCTGAGTCCATGCAGTTAGTGAAGAATGCAGTAACCGTTGCAAGTGAAATTAGCGTAGGGTGTGGTAAAGGCTTCATCATATGGAAGATAGACTCAAAGGGTGTGGTTAGCATGGAGCATGCTAGTAACGAAGCTGCTATTAACTCAGGATCAAAAATGGCGACGAGAGTCTAGACTGTGCTGAAGACGGGGCCATACGAAAGGCTACTAACAGCCCTACCAACGGATGTAACGAGAGTGACTCAGAGCATAGTACTCGAAGGAGCTCATGTAATATGCAGGGTATCCTCCATGGATCATAAGACCTCGTTTGACTTCGGAGAATATAAGACCAAGACTGGTTTTTCAATTCAGTTCATACACAATGGTAGGGGGAACCTGCTGTATTCCAAAGCACAAGTTAGGCGCTACATGGAGTCCAACTTCGCGTCCAATAAATTCGCATACTATGGTTCAAGGCTTCAGATACACTTAATTCAGAACACAGTCGCAGGTGGTGCAGTGGAGCAAGTCCTGGCCGAAACTGGTTGGACTCTTCTTACGAAGCACATAAACTCTGAACTTGTCAAGGATCGACACCTGCTAATGAGTAAACACGATGAGACTAGATCTGAGAAACTAGATGAGTTCGGAAGAAAAATACTAGGTAGTGAGGCTACAGATAGTACAGCATACAAACTGAGTGCCGCTGGAGGTTTTCAAGGAGTTGGCAGGAGTAACTACTACTTGAGGCTTGGTCAAGATACAACCATCATGTTAGATGCAGGGATAACCCCGAGTGGGTATGGCCCAATACTACCAGTCTTGAAGTGGGCTGCAGTGAATCTCACCAAGGTTGATGCAATAGTAATCTCACACTGTCATGTGGATCACACTGGATTCCTAGGTTGTATACTCGAACTGGCGTATGATGGTCCGATATACATGACACTACCGAGCCTGGAGCTCTGCATAAGAGTGATAAGAGATACCATCAAGTTGAATCCTGATTCAGTAACAGAACTGACAATGGATAAATTATTGACGAACACCATAGTAGTAGGTTACAATATTCGAACCACAATAAAACTAGGGGTCTCAATTCTTCTCAACAGGGCAAATCATGTTCTAGGAGCTGCCACCGTGAATGTAGCCCATGATAGGTTCAAATTCCTATTCACTGGTGACTTCAAGTACTGCCAAGATCATAGGGAAATTCAATCCATTCTCAGACCAGTGGATCCTCTAATATTTAAGAGACAGTACACATCTGTGCTAACGGAGGCGACAATGTGTGATCGATCAGAGATGTACGAACCACTGGTTGAAGGTTCGAAACTATCTAAGATCCTACTGGATGCAAATCAGAACAGTATGAATGTGATAGTCCCATGCTTCTCAATGGGCCGAGAATTCCTAGTTCACATAATAGTAAGTACCCTTGCCAAACTTAAAGAACAGAACAAACTAAATCTTAGCCTATACATTGACAGAGGTATTCATCAAAGTCTACTACACCACTTGGATCATCCAGACCTAGTTGAACTGTCAGGCCTGAGGGCGACTAATGAGTTCATATGTGCAGAGAATAAACCAGTCAACTATGATCAGAAGTTCGTCATAATCGCCGCTTCGGGTATGTGTGAAGGAGGTTCAATAGTGGGCATACTGCCAAACTACTTGGATAAGGCTGATACCTTGGTCCTATTCACAGGTCATCAAGCAAAAAATAGCCTAGGAGGCGAAATACTAGCGGGCTTGAAGGAGTATCAGCATAGACCTGGACAGGTGCTACAGATCAAGTGTAGGACTCAAAAGGTTAATGTAGGCAGAGGTCATAGTACCTATTCAAACCTGTTTCAATTCTGGAATAAGCTGAATATTAAAGAACGAATTCTGTTCACCCATGGCGAAGCAAAGAACTTAAATCTCATATGTGCTGAGTGGAACAGACTAAGAGGTGGACTCAACCCCGTGGGGTGTGCGCCATACTGTGGTGATGAAATACTACTACTGAATAATGAAAAGATGCTCAGGCTATGAATACATTGACTATTTCAATTTTGGGTAGTGTTAACAGTGGTAAGAGTACACTATTTGATAAGATAGTGGGTGTGGACTCCGTGCAAAAGGAGTATGGTAGTATAACTCAAAAAAATAAGGCAATTTCCATAACGTCTCAGTTCTTGGCGGAGAAGTGGCCTAGACTGCGACCAGTGCTGGGCCTTCTACGACAGACTAAGCTCAATCTGGTTGATACACCTGGCCACACCCTATTTAAAGGCCTTCAACAGAGGAGCATACTGGTATCTGATGTACTTGTACTAGTATACGACAGCACCAGTAGTTGGCCATCCGAGAACACTCGTATTCTCAGGTCTGCAATAGAATTAAAAAAACCTGTCATCATTGCAATTAATAAAATTGATAAGACTGTGAAGACGACTGAGACTAACCTCAGGGGTGAATTAGAAGCAAATAGTCTGCTAGGCCAGAAGTTATACGAAGTATCAGATGAAATAACCTCTGCAGGTGACATAGATCCCAGTATAGTCGAAACAATAGCTGATGGTTTCAAGAGGGTTGCACCGGGGGGTTGCATGCTGTGTCCAATCAGTGCAGGCACTTGTTTTGGTATTAGGGAACTACTGGCCCTTGCAATTATTTCAAGCAACGTGGAAGAGTCCACGAATAAACAAGTGGGGTTCATATTCGACATTGAGTGGATGAGCGGGGAAACATGGTATACTATTTTCGTGGATCATTTGGTCTCTGTTGGTGAGAGGTACTACATCGGTGATGTTGAAATCAGACTAAAGAGACTCAAACTTGATGTCTATTCGAAGGGAAGAGTAGACTCCCTTTTGGTTAAATCAGCAGAAAAGACATTTTTAAAGTGCATTATTGAATCAGTTTCAGAAGAATTGTTTCAACCAGGAAGCGAAATCTCAATCGAGAGATCAGTGTTGTCAGACTGTATTTCAAATAACTCAGAACTAGTGTCAGAGGGGATTATGATTAAGTGTAAGAATCATGGTGAATTAGAAGGGATGACCTCTGAATTAAAAAATCTAAAAATACCCGTAATGACTGTTTCCTTTGGAGTATTAACTACCACTGAACTAATAGTATACGAAGCTAAAGCTGATAACAAATTCAAACTAATACTCAGTACGGATGAGGCCTTAGTTAAAAATGCAAAACCCAGTTGTGAGGTAATAACCGAAAAACACATCCCTCATCTGTTGGTTAAACTAGTCGACTGGCACAGGCTTAGGTCTGAGACTGACTTGAAGTGCAAGCGATTGGAATCAGTTTCACTACCCGGAGTACTCGTACTAATACCGACGTGTGTTTTTAAGTCAGACCCCCTAATAGTCGGTTGTTCTGTGTGTGCAGGTGAAGTTAAGAGAGGTGATACGGTGGTGTGTGCAGGTGAAACTCAGGAGTTTAAGATTAAGGGCATGCAAAGTAATAACTCCCCCCTGAATTTGGCTGTATTTGGAGAGACTTGCGCAATTGAATTCAAAGACATATCCAAGGAGAAGAGACTACTCATACTACAAAAACTGAAGAGTTCTGAAGAAGTAAAACTCATTAACAGGCTGAAAACACCTCTTATTCAGATTCAAGATATACTAAACAACGAAGAGCGGATCCTCTTTGACAAGGCAGTCAGAGCCGGTTGGCACAGTTCATAGACTATAAATGTACAAGGACATCATAGGGTTATGAAGTTTATATTAAATGAAGTCGGCAGTGCTAGGTTGGTGGATCTCAGCACCAGTGTTCTGAATCGAAAACTAGGAGATGTTTTCGAAGAAGCAGGACAAAAGTATAAGATAACTGGTGCATCCACTAGTGATGGTTTTCCATTGGTAAGAGGAATCAATCATGCTGGTAAGTCAACCATGATGCTGTGGATTAATAAGAAAACAAAGGTTAGAAGAACAGTATATGGAAGACTGATAAATACCAATGTTACTGCAATTAATTTAGTGAAGGTCTTTTAATTATTAGAAAACCTGACTCACTCTGCTAAGGGTGTAAGCTATCAGCTTTGGGAGTTGGTGATCGAGGTTCGAGTCCTCGGTGAGTCATTTGGTGGGGTGATATATTTGATATCGCCGACATGAGTATTTAGGAGCATATTTCTGGTTAATTCTGCCAGCAACCATTGCTATCGGTTACTTAATAAGCCATGCGAGTCATTGAGTTACGCAAGTAGTTCAAGGCGCACCGCTCAGTAATAATAAATTAACAAACTCTGTTGCTCTCAGCAAGGTAGGGAAACTTACAGTAATCTGAGAATAGTTACGATGAATGTAAAAATTCGTAATAAAAGTCTAAGCGTGACAGAATTGGATTTATCGCTATCAGGTAGTTACGGAGGTAAAAGCTCCCGTAAGCCAACGACAGCTAGGGGACACGCAAGTGTGAGCCCCGAGTTTTGATCTGAAACACAATCAAAGGCCCTAAGGGGTGCAGCAGGTGAGGATTTTTTACAATGATCGAAAGATTGATAAAGAGAAACCGAGTGTCTACGTTTACGTAGACTATCCAACAATTATAAAAAGTGTTGTGCAAAGAGAAGAGGGAAAGACTGGTGCCAGCCGCCGCGGTAACACCAGCTCTTCGAGTGATGGTTTGATATTTGGTTTAAAACATGGGAGAGCTTAGAAGGCGTGCTAATTATTAAATTCTGAAATATATTCAGAGCCGTAATTAAGACTGTCTTAGTAGAGAAAGGGTGAGGTTATTAGAACTTTAGGTGTAGCGGTCAAATGCGATGAGCCTTAAAGGACTATCAATGGCGAAGGCAAATAACTTAAACTTATCTGACGGTGATCCATGAAAGTTAGGGGAGCAAAAAGGATTAGATACCCTTGTAGTCCTAACTGTAAACGATGTATATTAATTTTGTCATTCTCAATAAATGATGAAACTAAGGGAAACCGATAAATATACTACCTAGAGAGTACGATCGCAAGATTAAAATCTAAAGAAATTGGCGGGAAGGCACTATAATGTGCGGAGGCTACGGTTTAATTGGATATTACGCCGGAAATCTTACGAGAACCACCACGTTGAACCTGTGGTTGATTAGGCATCAACTATTTATTCGTGGCAGGAAGTGCATGGCTGTCGAAAGCTCGTGCTGTGAAGTGTTTAGTTAAATCTAAGAACGAGCGCAACTTGAGCTGTGAGTTATTATCTGATCTTTATCAGACTAAACTCATGGAACTGCTGTCGAAAGACAGAGGAAGGATCAAATAATGACAAGTCCGTATGCTCCAAGTTCTCGGCCACACGTGGCCTATATTGGTCACTACAATGAGTATTCAAGTCCGCAAGGATGAGGTAATCCCAAAAAGTGATCCCAGTCAGAATAGAGGTTTGAAATTCGACCTCTTGAATGTAGAGTACATAGTAATCGTTAATCAAAATTTAGCGGTGAATATATCCCTGCCTTTTACACACACCGCCCGTCGCATTAGCTAATTAAAGAAGAAGTAAGTAGTTGAGATAATACTCAGTTATGAACTTTTGCTTTGAGAAGAGGATTAAGTCGTAACAAGGTTTCCGTAGGGGAATCTGCGGATGAATCACCTCCTAAATATTTCGAAGTTAACACAACACAAGTACGTCTTGGGTAGGTGTGAAAAACGTGCAAGTCGTTTTAACTTCATATTTGATAAATAACCTAACTAACTAAGATGTTAGAATAATAGGTGGGACTTGTAGTACAATGTTTAGTACAGTCGCTTTGCATGCGACAAACCGGGGTTAGATTCCCTGTGAGTCCATTCGTGCGTTCCTCCTCAGGAGGGATAAGTGGATTGTTCTAAAATAACGTAAGAATAAGTAAGTTAGTGGATGACTAGGCTTAATAACCGATGAAGGATGCGACAAGCTGCATTAATTGAGAGAGTTCGCGCAAGTAGCAAATGCTCTCTCGTCTCCGAATGACTACAAAGTCAGAGATCTGCGCTCAGTTTACAGTGTTGACTGAGTCTAGAAGGGAACCTCCTGAACTGAAATATCTAATTAAGGAGAGGAAAAGAAATCAATAGAGATATCGTTAGTATCGTCGAGAGAAACCGATAGAGCCCAAACCGATAGAAGTACTAGTAATACTTCAGATGAGGGGTTGATACGATGTATTTCGTATTAGGCTAAAATAGTCTAAATATAGCATGAATACTCTGGAAAGAGTAACCGTAGTGTGTGATAGTCACTTAGTGTGTGATAGATGAGAAACCTAATATTTGTGTATACCGTAGAGTACTGTGAGTTGATATGCCCGCAGGAAGCTGGGACCCATTAAGTTCCAAGGCTAAATATTAATTAAGACCGATAGCGTAAAGTACCGCGAGGGAAAGTTGAAAAGAAGTTGTAAAAAACTGTTAAAAGACCTGAAACTAACTTATGATAGGGCGATGAACTGGGCGAACTGGAGAAATCCATCGTGGTTCATCGTGCGTTTGGGAAAACGAGCCAGAGACTATTAGATAGTGGCAAGATTAAGACATTGTGCATGTCGGAATCGTAGCGAGAGCGAATATAATATGTGTTAGTCGCTATTTAATAATTTGAAAAGAGGTGATCTATGCGTGAGCAAGGTGAAGTCTAAGGATGGAGGCCTGTAGTCGTGTTGATGTGCAATTCACTGATGTGACTTGCGTATAGTGGTGAAAATTCTATCGTACCTCTAGATGGCTAATTCCGCTTGAAATATATTACAGTATAGCGATCTTCAGTAACTATCAGTCGGTAGGGCTCTGATTTTTTTGGATGTGTGAAAATACAGAAGAAAATTTCAATCTAATAATGGCTGGTCTTTAGGAGGATCGTCGGTGTACCGGGGAATGCCCGGTATGCGAGACGGAAACAACCGAGACTTGAGTTAAGGTCCCTAAATGGGGATTAAGTGTTATAAACACAGTGTAGTACCAAATACAGTAGAACTGTAGGCTTAGAAGTAGCCATCAGCTAAGAAACGTGTTAAAACGTATCTATCTAGGTATTATGCGTGGATAATGTACGGGGCTAAAATCCCTTACCGATACTCAGGCGTCCATTGAGACGGGTAAAGCGGCGTTCGATTTGAGTAGAAGGTTAGTCGTGAGATTGACTGGATCGAATTGAAGTGAAAATTCTGGCGTGAGTAGTAAAAAGAAGGGTGTGAATCCCTTCGGTCTAATGAGAAAGGTTTCCTGTACAATGATCATCATTACAGGGTTAGTCGAGCCTAAGATTTGTCCTAATTGGAAGAAATCGATGGTTTGCAGGTTAATATTCCTGCACTGCACTAGTACTAAGATAACAATCAGTTGAGGAAGAAGAGGATGAACCGTCGTTCATCTAAGAAATAAATTCATGGAGAATCGTTATGATGAGAAGTGAGTGAAATAACTCTGTCGCACCTTGATTTATTAAAAAGTGTTATCAAAAAAGGGTCTAGTGTATCCGTACCAATAACTGACACAAGTTCTCGAGCTTAGTAAGCTAAGACCATAAAACAATCCTTCTAAGGGAATTCGGCAAATTGATGTAGTAACTTCGGAATATTACATGCTTAATCTGAAATCAAAACAAGATTGAGCCTAAGAGATAAACTATCTCTGACTGTTTTTCAAAAACATAGCCGATTGCAAAATTGTAAAATCAAGTATAATCGGTGAGTTCTGCCCAGTGCGACAAACTGAACACGGAGTCCAATCCGTCAAAGGTCTCGTAAACGGCCGTGGTAAACATGACCATGTTAAGGTAGCGTAATGTCTTCTCACTTAATTAGTGAATTTGTGAAAGAATTAACAAGAGGTAGACTGTCCCTAGAAGGAATTTAGTGAAAACTTTATTTTGGTGAACAAGCCAAAGACATCATGTGGGACAAGTAGTCCCTATGGAGCTTTACTGCAGTCTGCTATTGTCGAATTAAATTTCGTACAGAGCATAGATAGGAGATGTTGAGGCTACACTTCAGGGTGTAGATTAGTCGATCGTGTAATACTATCTACGAAATTTAATTTGAACTTATTCGAAGGTGACTTCGAAGACATTAGTTGATGGGCAGTTCTAGTGGGGCGCTAAACCTTTGAAACAATATCAAAGGTGTCCAAAGTTAATCTCAGGGTGTTTAGAAATCACCTGTTGTAGTACAAGAGCAAAAGATTGATTAATGTCATCTCGCATAGCAAAGGATGACAGGACGAAAGTCGGGTCTAGCGAACTAACGTAAGTTATTAATGAGCTACGTTACTGACAGAAAAGCTACCCTAGGGGTAATGGGACAATATAGCGTTAGAGTTCTTATCGAGCGCCATGTTTGTTACTTCGATGTTGGCTCATCTTTGCCTGGGTAGGCAGTTCTACCCAAGGGTCCAGGTGTTAACTGGTTAAAAAGATTCGTGAGCTGAGTTCAGACCGTCGTGAGACAGGTCGGTTTTTATCTACATGATGTGTATTAGTCTGAGGGAAAGTTACTTGTAGTACGAGAGGAAAGAGGTGACGGTGCCAATGGTCCGTGGGTTGTTTGACAAAGCATGCCCAGTAGCTACGCACTAAACGATAATCGCTGAAAGCATCTAAGTGAGAAGCGAATCCCGAAAATAGACTATCATCCGTATTCATACGGGTGGATCCTCGGTTCAAAAACAGGACTTTGATAGAGTTGACATGTAAGCACCAAAGTAAAATGAGGTGTTGAGTTATCAACAACTAAAGGGGGGACTTAGTTATAAGACAATCCAAATCACGAATATTCAGCAGATCCAATGGATCAATAGTTTAAGTTCTAATGCTGAAATTAGTTCAACGATCTTTCACGTGGAAACTCTGGGTAATCCCCTAAGATAAACGCGTGACACTAATCCTAGTACTGCCGCTGTGGGAAAAGATTGGTTTGTTGAGCTATTCGAGAACCATCCTTTTTTAATATAAAGGATCGATCTTCCACTACCAAGTAGTGGAAGATCTGCTAGTAATACAGAACGGTTCTGTACCTCCCTGCAAAGGAGATTTAAGTCGGTTCGACTCCGTCTACTAGCTTATGAGTACAATGTATAGCACCAGATACTTCGAAGCCGATGGGAGCATGATTCAAGTGTCTCATGCCACTGAAGCAGTAGCAAACAGTAAGATGGGAGCGTTCTACAAGGTTGGGCGTGATGTACTCGTAGTGTTGGAGAATAATGGATCACACTTTGATCTTAGGAATAGAGTAGTTGTAATTTCAGATGATATACTAATGATGAGCACAGGGGTATCATCAGATGGTCTGTACTGCATTACCAAAGCAAAACAGATTGCCAAATCATGGTCTGATACATACGGAGCTCCAATTCCTGTATTCACCCTGCTGAAGAGACTAATGTTGTTTGTTCATGAGATTAGTAGACTACAAAATGCAATTATGGGGTGTGAAATACTTGTGTGCAGTACTGAAGGCCTATATAAGATCAACCCCATAGGGTCTTTAATTGAAACATCATACACTGTTGCTAGTGGACGAAATTCTACCAATCTGCCGAAGAACAGTGTAGAATACATGCTTGAACTAATTTCAAGTCTTAAGAAGAGCTTACCCCAGGATATTAGTATTGCAGAGTACAGGTTTGCTAAATGAGCACAGATCTTATTAAGTTCAAAAAATACAGTATATCGGGAAAGATCTACTATGTCACATCGGATCTTCCGAATGAGATATTCGACTCATTATCAAGTCTGGACAAGATTAAACAAGTAGACTACGTCGTCAAAGAACTTGATAGGCGGAGTGTTGTTAGGGACAAGAAGACATTATATCAGTACATACTACTGAATGGTTCGGATGTCACGACGAGGACTAAGAGTGAACAAGACATGGACACAATCAATAATAAGATAATAAAGTTGTCAGATACACTTCACCTCAATGGTGTACTACTATCACCACAGGCTGTGAGGGCCTGTGTCGGGGAGTGCAAGCTGAATATACTCAAGAGTTCATTGGATAAACTCATACCACAGATTGTACAAAAGACAAAGATCAGAATCAGAACATTCTCATTCGAGGCATTTGTTTGTTCCTACGCGTTGAAGAAGATCAGATCTGATAACATGTTTAAACAATACATAACCATGCAGGAGAAGGATGGGTCAGGGCAAGTAATTCACTTCACAGTACCATACTACCTGGGTGCAAAGATCTTAGAAAACCTATGCAAGATACATAGCGTTAGTGACATAAGAGGTATTACAGTAGTACCATGAGTAGAATAAATAATCGAAAAAATAATCAGCTGAGATCAATTCAGTTTGCAGTGAGGGGCAGTGTTTCTCAGTGTAGATTTGGAAACAATAGAGCTCTTAGTAGAGTCCAATTAATACAAAAACCCAATCCTAAGAACTTGGACTACGAGCGTGAGGCCTGCACGGTTGACTGCAGGTATGTTATGCTTCCCTGGAGTTGTAATCAGAGGTTTTCAGCTAGATCATACAGTAACAGAAGATGCATCGAAATAAGTGAAGTAATAAGAAGAGTATTCTACAGTGTAATCCTAGTACAGGAGTATGCAAAAAAACAAGTATACTTGATTGCGAACATGATTCAAACCGATGGTGGTTCAAGGATTACTGCAATTAACGCACTATCCCTCTCACTTGCAAAGAGTTCAATATGTCATAAGGCACTACCAATAGGTATTAGTTTTGGAAAGAATGCTGAGTCTCAGATGATCTTAGACTTGGATGGTTCTGAGGATGAAACAGGTTTGGCTGATGTTCCAGTAGTATTCGAACAACCTACAGGACGAATAAGTCTACTTCAAATGGAAGGAGATCTCACCTTTGAGGAATTCAGGGATGGTCTCCGACAAGCAGAGCAGAAGAGTATGCAGATATATTCAATGATACTACAGAAGCTATGAGTACCGAAGGTCTTAGAACTCAACTACTGAATGAGCAGATTAGAAATCAGTTTAGAAAGGGAAGTAGAATTGCTAAGGCCGAATACAATGTGTGCGACCTGAGTGTGCAGACTCAATCTTGGATTGCAACTGCGAAAAACTCAAGTAAGACATACTACCAGGTTGCTAGGCCTAGTTCTTCTGAGTTATTATTTCACATAGGAGTATCTGCACAGGTTGTCCCTTTTATGTATGGTAAGATTGGAGAAGGGAATATGGTTGTAAACTACAGCCCAAGTCAACTAGTAGACCCAGCTCAAGAAGCATGGAACACACAAACCAATGCGCAGATAATAGAACAAACAAGACTCATCGATAGAGGCCTCAGATCAAGCTTGATTGACTTCAAGAAGCTGGCAGTAAGTGATGAGCTGTGTGTAAAGCTGGATATTGATATAGTCTCGTATTCACGAGTAGATTCTCTCGTTGACTCAGTGTACTATGCAATGTTGCGAATATTCAAAGGTTCAGTACTGCCTGATACACTGGATTTACCAGTGGATATGCTTGCACCTGGAGCTCTCATAAAGAAGACTTGTCTTAGTACGACAGTACACATTGGTAGTTCAACAACACAGGAGTTTGGCTATGATTTCATAGTAGATGCAAGTCACGCTGAGGAAATTGCTTTGAATTGTTCAGTACTAGTTGTCAGTGACGAGGATGGTAGAATAAGAGCACTTCAAAAAAAGGGGTTTGAGAGTGTCGAGACTAGAATACTGCTTAAGGCTGTTGAAACGGGAGTCAGACAGAATAGTAGAAGACTAGAGAATGTCCACTAGTATTAGACTAAACAGGGGCAAATTCGGCCCTAGGTACGGATATACTCCTGTTCTGAAACATCTAAAGGTCTTAAAACAATATGAGGGAAGATTCTCCTGTGTTAACTGTAACTATGATCGAGTTATGAAGAGAACCTGTGCAGGAATTTGGGCTTGTAAGAAGTGTGGGTACTGTGTTGCCAGTGGTGCATATTCCCTCGACGTATCTCCTAAGTAAGACCTAGTCTGTCTCTTTTGTGAAAGGACATCGTACGTAATTCAAATACTATGACGTGTCTGCTCGTGAAATTCATTTCACATAACTTGTTTAGCATATATCGACAAAGAATAGTATAATGTAATGATTTGGTACTCTTGTTTAAACTGTCATACGACTGTCGAGTGGGAGAATTTGAAAAATACCCTAACATGTGTCAAATGTCACTGCAAATTCTTCGAAAAACAATCTTCAAAAGTAAGAATTTTGAAGTTAGATCAATAACTCAACTGGATTAGAGTGTCAGCCTTTTAAGCTGAAAGTTGTGGGTTCGAGTCCCACTTGATCTGCTATGTTAAAACTAAAACTAAAACAGAATAAGACTGAGGTTGGTGCCTACTTATATCGGATTCCTCATATTGTAGAATCAGATTCTGCGGTACGAGTGCTGGCTGATAAATATGGTCTTTCGGAATCATTTTCAGAACTGCCTAAGATATCCAAGAATGATCCTGCTATTAATAACTATGAGTTCTTTGAACTAAATCCAGAGTACAATCAGAAGTCCCTAGTAGGAAAAATAATTCGAATAGAGAGACCTGGTGAGGCTGTATTCTGGAGACTTGTTATTTCTCAGGTAGTTCAGAGCGTGGAGGAAGACAATACTGATGAATAATACAAAGGACCTAGGAGGTGAAGTCAACAAGTATCATCAGGGCCTAACTTCAGAAATAAGTCAGAGGATTGAAACCATAATTGATAGACTATCTACTTCGGATGTTGTGTTATACAACATGGTTGAATCATATGATGATTTCCTGGATGAACTACCTGAGTTTATTAAATCACATGATGGGAAAATAGTATCTGAGACCGTACAAGATGGCAGTGTTGTTCAATTCAAAATACAAATCAAGAATGTTAGGCTAGGTGAAGTTGGTCTTAAGGAGACTTCTAATGTATCCGGAGACATGTTTCAGATTCGAAGAATAGCTATTAACACCAACTCAAGTTATGTGATTAATGTGTATGCCACCATTGGTGTAGTACAAGAGAACACTCAGACTGGTCAGACTCGAACAATTTCAAAACCAGTACAAGTTCTACTGTGTAAGATGCCACTGCTGGTAGGTAGTAAGTACGAACAGGCTAAGCAGATAAAGAACTGGGAACTAAGAGGATACTTCATAGTAAATGGTAGTGAAAGGCATTTGATAAATGGTGAAGAGGCTGTAATTAACACTCCTCTAATAAGGATAACAGACAAGGGTGAAGTAGAAGGACGAATGTTCTGTGCTAGGGACTCATATAAGGTCATAAACAAAGTAATGACCCAAGGTCTTGTCAAACCCATTCAATTCATGTTTAGAAGTAACCTAATAACCTTAGATGCTATTAAGTTTATACTAGCTCATGATATTCCATTCTCAGATCTGAGGTCAAGAGTCCAACACGATCCCCGACTACTCTTCGCACTCGAGACAGACCTTGTGAAGGCTCAACTCGACATGTCCTATGAACCGAGTGAACTACTACGAGAACTTCAAAAGAAACTAAGTAATACCGATGAACAGAAATTTAAGTTGAGTAGATACAACTATGTTATGAATAACTATGTTATGGTACACCTTGGATTTGAAACCAAGGATATTCCTACTAAGCTAGCAGCATGTGTTGACTTGTACCTGAAGTGTCTTCGAATAAAGACAGGAATAGAAGTACCAGAGGATCCTCAGATGATTGTTCACAGACGAATTAGAAGTACTGGGCACATGATGTTCAATCTGTTCTCCAAGTTGTTCTACAAGTTGTTGGCAAATCTATCAGTAATTCACAGGTACTCCAACTCCCAATCATTCAGACTTGCTAGCCTAATAAAATCAGACATATTGTCTAATAAGCTAATAAGTTCAATTAGTAGCGGAAACTGGGTTAACAGCCTTGAGAAGGTTAGTACAATAGTCGACAGATCAAACTACATACTAGCACTCAGTAACTTCAGAAAAATAACCTCAGGCCTAGACAAGGACCTGCAAGTTAAGGGAACGAGAAACCTACGACCTAGTCACAGGGGCCGAATATGTGTTAATGAAACTCCACACTCAGAGTCAGTAGGACTAGTCAAAGCACTTTGTAATGGTGTTCTGATATCCAAAGAAAGACGAATTGAAGAAGACCTAACTAAGTACACATCCGAAGCGGGTGAAGGGGTTCCAGTGGTGGTCAATGGAGTAACCATAGGTCACACCACTTATGATGCACTGTTCTTCAGAGAACTTAGAACCAGTGGTGTGCTTCCATTTGATGTTACAATACTATCCTATGAATTTGAAATTCACATAAACAGGGATAGTGGTAGAATACTTCGTCCTCTGTTGACCACAGATGAAGGAGGAGTCCTGAACCTATCCAAACTAACCGCAGCAGAGTTTACGGAACTAAAGGACTGGAGGAGTCTATTGTCAGCGGGTGTGATACAATTCTATGATCTGGCGGAAGAGATGAGCCACATCGTATGCTACCCTTCTGACTTGAAGAACAATGAGGCGACTGGAACCCATGTTTTGGTTGAACTGTGTCCTAGCCTAATACTAGGTGTTGCAGCAAGCCTTATACCATTCATCGGACACAACTCACCTGCTAAGGTATCCGTAGGTCTTAAGACGATTAAACAAGCAATTGGACGTTTAATACCAAGCACAGAGGATAGCCGATGTTACTCAAGAACCCTTACCTCGACTACGCTGAAGAATCCAGTTGTATCAACGAAGTACTACTACAGATATGGTCTACAAGACTACGGTTTTGGACAGAACGTGGTAGTTGCAGTCTGCAGTCAAAAGGGATTCAATCAACAAGACGCAATAGTAATGAATAAGAACAGTATTAGACGAGGCCTATTCGAAATAACAAGTCTAAGAGGTTTCTCAGAAGACATAAGCGGAAGCCTAAGTGGTAAGACACTAGGAAAGGCTGAAAAAGAAACTATTGTATCCAGGAATACCGAAGACTACTCAACAATCGAAGAGGATGGACTTCCTCCAGTAGGGGCTCTTATCGAAGGTTCAAGACCAGTCATTGGTTTGTTTGATGCTCACTCACGGGTTAGCACATTTGAAACAGAGCAAACCAAAGTAAGAGATTCTTGTGTATACAGCCTGAAGAACAGTATGGGAACGATCAAAAATTGTAGTATAGGTCTTGGAAGAGAGAGCAAAACTAGTGTTACTACTTCATTGGAGGAGAACATTCCTTGTACAGTAGGAGATAAACTATCAAGCAGACACGGGCAAAAGGGAATTATTGCAAAGTTGGAGAATCAAGAGAACCTACCGTACTCAGTTTCAACTGGTATGATTCCAGATCTAATCTGTAACCCATACTGCGTAGCATCAAGAATGACCATGGGTCACTTGTATGAGATACTAGCAGGACGAGCTGCTTGTGTTTCAGGAGAACTATTTGATGGAACAGCATTCACAAATACTCCTTCGAATATCTCAGAGACACTTGTCTCTCATGGATTTGAGAAGAGTGGCTGTGATCGAATGAGAAATCCTCAGACTGGAGAACAGCTTCACACAGAGGTATTCGTAGGTTGTGCATATTACATGAGGCTATGTTGGTTGATACGAGATAGACTGCACTCACGAGCAAAGGGTGCATACCAAATGCTCACACTACAACCTTCAGAAGGTCGTTCTAGGGAAGGAGGTCTAAAGGTTGGAGAGATGGAGAGGGATGCAATATGTGCTCATGGTGCTTCATTCACAATACAACAGAGGATGAGTAGTGACACAACAACCGTACAAGTTAACCTCGACACACATCAGATGGTTGGTAGTAGCTTGATTAATAATTATGATGCATTATATAAGAGTAGAAACATTGTAAATGTTAGAATGCCATACGCTCTAAAACTAATCTCAAATGAACTAAAGGCACTTCATATGAGGTTGGAGTTCTACCCGAAGAATGAATAATTCTACGCTTGATAGTGTAAGAATTTCAGTACTGACTGAGGAAGAGATTATTAGGACTAGTGTGTGTGAGATATCTGTACCTGAGATATACGACAGCCGAGACCTTCCGGTAGAAGGAGGCCTGGCAGATCGAAGACTTGGTGTTATCAAATACCATGAGGTGTGTGCCACCTGCGAAAAGAGTTTATCTGATTGTTCTGGACACATAGGCCACATAACACTCGCACGACCAGTATTCAACCCTATGTTCTTAACTACGGTTGAGTCAGTACTAAATCAAATATGTTCATCCTGTGGACGGAGAAAAAACCTAGCTGCGGTTGTCAAGAAGACTGAAGAAGAGGGTTCAAACACATTCTCTGATGAAAAGACCTGCACGTATTGTGGTAGTGAATCAGGAAAGACCTATAAAATAAAAAATCCATACTTCATTCAGCAGACTGTGTCCAAGGAACTAATCACTGCCAGTGTAGTCTACGACATATTTCAGAAGATAACTAAAGAAACACTATCTGAACTGAATGAAGTAATATCCTGCAAGCCCGTGGATTTATTAATAAGAACACTCTTAGTTCCTAGTATTAGGGACAGACCAACCATAATAATGGACTCTGGTGTGAGGAACGAGAACGATCTTAGTTTTAAACTACTAGAGATAATCAGGTCCAACAGGAAACTAAAAACACACCAGCAGGATGATTCCATCGGAAATCACTACTACGAACTACTGCAATATCACGTTGCTAGTTACATGAACAATGAACTATCAGACCTACCAGTAAGTCGTCACTTGGGAAGTGACAGACCAATAGTGGGTGTAATACAAAGACTAAAGGGTAAGTATGGAAGAATACGAAGTAACTCAGTAGCTAAGAGAGTTGACTTCTGTCTGAGAACAACCATTACACCGAATCCTGAGATAGGCATGGATGAAGTCGTTGTACCTAAGGAGGTTGCTAATAAACTTACAATACCTCAGACAATAAACAAACACAACAGAGAGTTTTTCTTGAACGAGTTGCGGACACAAACTGGTTTGATATCCACAATTAAGAGTGATGATAAGACTAAGACACTAGTCCTGAGTTCAAACCTAGATGACTGCATGCAGTTGTTGAGACCTGGTTCAGTCATTGAAAGGCATCTCATGGACGGAGACTACATAATACTAAACAGACAACCAACACTTCATAAACTAGGATTACTAGCTCACAAGGTTGTTATTAAAGATCAACTGACACTATCCGTGAACGGAGGAATTTGTGCACCATATAACGCAGACTTTGATGGAGACGAAATGAATGGTCACGTAGTGCAAAATCAAGCCTCATACACTGAATTGGAGCGCCTACTTAACCTTAAGAATAACCTGGTATCACCAAAGACGAGTAGACCATCATATGGTGCTGTTGAAGACTACCTTGCAGGTCTCTTCATTCTTACATCTAGTAGTAGGCGACTGAGTCTACACACTGCGAATAGACTACTTCATGGAATCGACTTCGACTTTAAAAGAGTCCGAGCTGGGTGCACGGGTCATGATGTATTCAGTTCACTACTACCAACTAACCTGTGCTTGAACACGAAGAATGGACTAGGTGAGACAGTAGAGATTGAAGATGGAGTACTGCGGTCTGGTCAAATTGATAAGGCACTAGTAGGAATAAATGGTATTATCTTCCACAAGGTTGCTATGTTATACGACGAAGACCTGCACTTCAAGTTATTCTGTGACCTCTGTAGGCTTGGGCAAAACACAGTAGATGAATTTGGTCTAACAGCTAATCTGGAAGAATATAACCTAGGAGACACTGGAGCCAAAGAACTAAGTGAGTTCAAGAATACTAAGATGAAGGAGCTTCATCAGAATGATACGAGTGTCGACACTCAGTCTCAGAGTAGAGCACTTAAGATAATCCATGAGTTCAGAATAGGTTGTGGAAAACTGATAAAGAGCTCATTTAATTCTAAAAAACAAAACATATACTACATAACGAGTAGTGGAGCAAAGGGTAGTAGTATGAACTTCCTACAAATCACAGGAGCAATAGGTCAACAAGCCGTAGCTGCTGGACGTATTAGTGGAGACTTCTCACCGGACCGAGTATATAGTTGTAGTACTGAGAATTCAAGGAGTAAAGACAAGGGATTCATAGCCTCATCATACGCCATGGGAATGGACGCAACCGAGTACTTCTCAAGTTCAATTGCTGCCAGAGAGAGTCTTATTGACGTACAACTCAAGACGAAGAAGTCAGGGTACGCAGAGAGAAGACTAACACACGCACTACAAGATCTGAAGACTACGGCTGATCTCGCAGTGAGGACAAGTGAGAAGAGAATAATAAACTTCGCCGCGGGTGACAGGGGTGTGGACCCTACCAAGTATTCTTCGGACTTTGGAATGTACTTGGATAACTACTTTTCATTCGACGCATCGGACATAGGGGCAGAACCAGAGTCCGTTGAAGTACTCGAGTCTGTATTCGCAGGACTATCCTTTAAGATTCCTGAACTGAAGGTGAATCTAATATCAGAATCCATAAGGTTGAAGTGCACGGCGGTGGCATTGGAGCGAGCTCTTTCGGACATACAATACGTGTTAGATTACTATAATGTCTGTCCTCATAACCCAGTGGGAATTGTGTCCGCACAATCCCTGGCAGAACCACTAAGCCAAATGACACTGAACTCGCTAAACGAATCAGGTACACGAGGGGAAGGTTCTTATAAAGGTATTTCAAAGATAATAAAACTAATTGACAACTCAGACTCACATCTTGGCTCTGTGAGCCGAATACATATACCAGAGGCCGATCCTCAGACTAGTAGACGAACTATTGAGGATGTTCTAAATGTCCTAGTACCAGTGTTCTTGGGGGACTTCGAACAAACCGTTGACACTGATCGAGAACAGATTACCATAAGACTTGATAGACGTGAACTGAATACAATCGGGTTTTCTGGTTCTGATACTAGAAAAATATTCGATGCTATTGTAAAGAAGATTTCGACAATAAGGGCCGCAGGGGATCTAGACATAGTATATAACAAGTGCTCAGAGAATGAGTTCACAATGTGTTTGAGTTCGAACACAAAGAATGCACTGAAGTTCTCAGAACTACTTCAAGCAGTTCAGACTAAGTTCAGACTGAAGGGGCTATTGTACTACATGGACCATACAATATTAAGGAAACAAAATTCTGTAATAATACAGATTGAAGGTTGTAAGATAAAATCAGTAATTAAGAAATTGAATACTTCGCTCCCTGGTGTGCGACTAGAGTACTCTAGTAACTCTGTGAAGGATGTGTTTGAACTTGCAGGAATTGAAGCTGCTAGATCAACACTAATTGATGAACTTAACTCAGTATACACATCACAAGGAATATCATTGGACCCCGTACACACTAGGTTGTTGGCTGATGCAATGTGTCATGCAGGAGCTATTAATAGCATAGGTAGAAGGGGAATTGTGAAACAAAAGAACAGTTTCTTGGCAAAGAGTGCATTCGAAATGCCTGATAAAGTACTGTCAACAGCCGCAGTCAGAGGGGAAGTGGACCCCCTATCAGGAGTACTCCAGAATATCATGACAGGTGTACAAGTACAAATAGGAACTTCTATGTATAAGACTAAGCTATGAAGATGACTGAACTAAAGAATAGAATAAACAAACTGCCAACAGTGAGTTGGGCACTGGTTAGGCCAATGCTCAAGACTCATTCGGTTCAAGAAGGTATTAAGTCCAGTGCAGATTCAGTTGTAAAATTGGTTGTACTATCACGTAGTGTCTTGAGTAATACATTCCTACAGAAGTATGGTGCAGAGCTCGAGGCAATAGTCGCTGCTGATTCAGCTAAACTAATATCTGATCCTATGATAAATAACAAGAAATTAGGTATACTTATGGGAGTTTCTTACAATGTTTCAATGATAAACCTAAGATCATGACCAAAGGACTTTTTGCAGCAAGGTTACTCCAGAAGAATAGACACAAGTACCTAAAGACTAAGAAGGCAAAGTTCGTGAGAGTTATGCAGGGTAAGCCCCAAGCAAAGGGAATTGTTATATCAAAGTACGTAGTTGATGCAAAGAATCCTTGTAGTGGAAAGAGGCGATGTGTGAAGGTAAAGTTGTGCTTTAATGGACGTGTGGTAGGAGCGTTCCTTCCGAAGGATGGAGCTGATAAGTTCGTCAATGAACACGATGTCGTTACACTAGAAGGACAAGGTGGAGTAAACGGAAAGAGTGTAGGAGACCTACCAGGTGTCAACCTGCGGGTATTCAAGGTCGGGAAATACAGTCTAAGAATGTTGACAAAGGGCAAAAAGATTAAGGTATGATCGTCGATACCATTGATTCACGATTTGCTGGGCACATTGCTGAGTTAGACTGGGCTGCGGTCGATGCACTATTCTCAGATGAACTAGGAAAGTGTATAAGGAGTCACCTCATACTAGAACCAGTATTGAGACCAAAACAAATAAGAAGAAATGCACAAGGTAGTCAACAGAAGATTGCATTTTGGAGGAAGATGATAAACAGACTTATGACGATTAAGAGGAATGGTGGAAAGAGTGCACTGTGTCAGAAGATCCTATGTGACGCACTCGACACCACGAAGAAGAGAATGAACGAACCAGGTCTCTTAGTATTCCTGCGAGCATTTCACAGAAGTCTAATACTAGAGGATGTTCGATCAATGAAATTTGGAAGTACTAAGTTGAATAAACTAGTATGTGTTTCACCTAATAAGATGATATCAGTTGGTCTGAGGCTACTGCTTAAGCTGTATCCTAAGGGAAAGGTGTCCAAACCCGCTCATGAGGTACTTTCCAACGAGTGGTGTGCTTGTGCAGAGGGTGACTCAAAGAGCCTAACCATATCTAAGAAACGACAATGCATAGCAGCAGCCGCTAGCGCGAACCTGTAGTATCATATGGCTTTTCGTCTGGACGATAAACAAGAGAAACTAGTAAATAATATTCTTAAGTCTGGTTCAGAGAATATTAGAAACTTCTGCATCATGGCTCACGTAGATCATGGAAAGTCAACATTCGCAGACACATTACTAACCATGGGAGGCCTTATTGGAGATAAGGTCGACTGTGCTATGGACTTTCACGAGGATGAGGCTAGAAGAGGTATTACTATTAACTCTGCATCAGTATCAATGGTGTACGATGAAGCTGGAAAGAACTACTTAATTAACCTAATAGACAGCCCAGGTCACGTAGACTTCACTAGTGAAGTTAGTAAAGCACTACGAGGTGTTGACAGTGCAATACTGGTGGTTGATGCGTCGGAGGGGATAAAACCACAAACAATAACGGTGTCAAAGCAAGCAATAGAGTCTGGTCTTACAGTAGGTCTATTCATAAACAAATTGGACTCCCTGATAGCTCAAGTAGGAATAGACAAGGATAAGATATCTGCTAGATTGGATGCACTGGTTGAGAAAATCAATGAGTTGTTCTTCAGACTTACGGGGGTAGAAGAATACTTCAACTATGAGACGAAGAAGAACATTACAGTAGGTTCTGGTAAAGGACGATGGGGTTACTCAAGACAATCTGAGGAGAAGACTGGCCTTAGTCTACAGTATGTGCTATCAACATTCAAATCCGTGGATGGTGAGAAGAAGATGGTCGAAAAAACACCACTGAACAGGAGTGTCCTAATGATGGTAGTCGATGTATTTCCGAATCCACGAATGAATCAAATGAAGAAGATACGAAGCTTATGGAATAGCTACTTCTCTGACAAGAGTGGAGAATCGAGAAAAGTACTCCAACCATACTCATACGTGAAGGACTGTAGTGTAACTGATCCCTTTTCGGGTGTGGTAACATTCATAAGTTCGGATAAGAACCTCGGTACACTCGTTAGTGTAAGGGTCGTCAGTGGAACCTTGAGAAAGGGCTTGGTACTATACCTCAACGGAACATCACAATACAAAATAAACAAAGTTAGCCTGGTTATGGGTAAGACATTCATGGATACTGAACAAATACCCGCGGGAGGCCTTGGACTGATACAAGGTATCAAAGAAGCAAAACTAGGGGCTACTGTTAGTGAAGACGTGAATTTCCCTCTGTTTGATAACATAAAATACACACAAGAACCGGTAATAACCAACAGCCTTAAGGCTAAGGATAGTGCCAATGATCACGTACTAGGCGAGGCATTGTGTACACTAGTAAATCAAAGTGGTACGATGGCATACTACTTCGATGAAGCGGCCAAGGAGTACGTACTGGCAGGTATTGGGCCTCTTCAACTACAAGTTGAGATAGACAGGATCATAAAGAATACGGGAGTTGCGTTGCACATCGGTCAGCAAAAATTAAAGTACAGGGAGTTTCTTCAATCAGATGGAGAAACCATTGTTCAGAGGAGTAAACTAGGACATACTGACCTGACAGTCTGTGTGAAGGCTGTAGATCTAGTGCAAGTACAGAAACTAAAGGCACTCACCAGTGTTGAGACCTATAAGCTGAAGAACTCAGGGCCTCAACTCGAAGAGATGGGATACTCAAAGGACTTCATTAAATCAATCGTCTCAATAATCGATGGTTGTATTATCAGGGATCTTGTTAAGGGGCGACCATACGTACAAGAAATATATGAACACCTATCAGAGGGCGTGAGAGAAGCCTGTAGCAGGGGTACACAAATGGATGCTCCACTGTGTGGTATGCAGGTAAATCTAGTTGATGCGGATCTTCACCCTGACAAAGTGTATCGTGGCCCTAGTGAGATATGTCCTACGATGAGGCATGCAATTAGGAAATCAATACTAAACTCAAAGAAGACTATCCTGGAACCATACAACACGTTCTCTGTTCAGGCTGATTATATGGACAATCACATAGCACTCGCAGAATCTGAACTAATGAAGAGACGAAGTAAATTCTCTCAGACCCAGTACTGTGATGACAGTGTAATCTTACAAGGCCTAATACCTATGCGAGAGCTAAAGACAAAGGACAGTGAGCATGTCTCAGCAGTACTGTTGGGCCAAAGCCAAGGTACTACAAAAATGGAAATGAACTTACATGGATATCTCCCTTGTGTCGACAAGGTCAGAGATTCTATTATTGCAGAGTGGTCTGCTAAGTTTGAGACTAAAAAAGAGGTGAAAAATAATGAATGAAACAAGAATAACAAACACGAGACTAACCAAAGACAAGAAGTTGAAGGGGTGTGTTAGTATTGCAATACTCGGTCACGTAGACAGTGGAAAGAGCACAACCTGTGGTCAACTTCTGCTGAATGCAGGGAAAATATCCAATCAAACAATTGCAGCTAACCAAAAAATAGGAGAGTCTGTTAACAAGACCGCTTTCAGATTCGCATACGTCATGGACACAGCTCCTGAGGAACGAGAGTCTGGAATTACAATCAACGTGAACACCAAGGAATTCGAGACTGATTCAAAGATTGTAACCATAATTGACTGCCCTGGGCACGAGAACTATGGAAAGAACGCAATTCATGGAATGAGTCAAGCAGACTTGGGTATGATAGTAATATCAGCACCAGACTTCAGTGTTCCAGGAATGGACCTAGACGATATCAACGCAAAGGCTTGTAACTCTGTAAAACACCTCACACAACTTAAAAACCACTGTGTTCAAAAAGTAATAGTAGGTGTGAATAAGATGGATGATAAGGAAGTATCATACAGTGAAACAGTATACAATACAATCGTAGAGAACTACACTAAGGTGCTTAAGTTCTGCAAGTTGAACAACACTGCAAACTCAATTCCTTACGTATTCGTACCGTACTGTGGACTAACTCAAGTTGAAGGAACTTCAGAAAACATCTCAGAACCTTCAACCAAGATGCCATGGTACACCGGTAAGACCTTAGTCGACACAATTGACTCAATGCAGCTCAAGGAATTCGATGCAGAGGCTCCGGCTGTTGCGAAGATGACAAAACTAACTCACCCTAAGGGAGTTGGTACAATCATAACAGCAACTGTTCTCAGTGGAGAGTTCAGACCAGGTATGAAGATAATAATCAAACCTGCGTTCGTTGAAACTGAAATTAAGACGATACAATCAAACAATAACTTTGTTGAGGTTGCGAGAGTCAATGATGCAATTGGAATTGCCATTAAGGGAAACATTAAGAAGGATGAACTGGATACAGACAGCCTGATTAGTGAAATTCCAAGAGCCCCAAAGATGGTTAGGGAAATAACTGCGAGGGTTAGAGTTGAATATCGACTTGAAAAACAAATCGATAGGGACAAGAGACAGAAGACTGGAGATGCAGGTAGACGAGTTAACATGTTGAGCTATTTACAAAAAATACAACTGTACATAAGCACAACACGTGTATCAGCAGAGGTAACAGAAATACTTGGAATATACAGGGTGAATCCTGATACTGGAAGAGTAGAGTTGAGACCTAAGTCTGAAGTACCAGTGTCCGAAGGTAAGAGGCAGAAGCTTCACGTACCGCAAATGGCTACAGCTCTTATCAGATTGACACTCGAGAGGCCTGTTGTAGTATCCAAAGAGGGTCCAGATTGTATCACCAAACTGTCAAAGATAATAATCAATGATGGACGAGATACTATTGCATTAGGAACAATCACAGACTACGAACTAGCTCAAAACGAAACAAGTTAAGCCTGGTATAAATAATAATTCTCCGTACATGGTAGTTGAACGGAAATGAACCAGAATAATTTAAAAAATGAAAATAATAATAGCTCGCAAGAAAATGAGAGTAAGCCTAATTCACGATTCAGTTCTGATCGACCAAGATCGAATGACAGACCACGATTCAGTTCTGATCGACCAAGATCGAATGACAGACCAAGTTTTTCGAATGACAGACCACGATTCAGTTCTGATCGACCAAGATCGAATGACAGACCAAGTTTTTCGAATGACAGACCAAGTTTTTCGAGTGACAGACCTAGGACTAACTTCAGACGAAGTGACCTAGGTAAACCGTTTATGAAGAGCAACAGAGAATTCAGGCCTGATAGTCCATACAAGCCAGGACCGTTCGGAGCTAAACCCCGATTCACTAGCGATAGACCAAGTATTTCAGATTTGATCAATGATTTTAAGATTGAACTTGATAAATTGAGAACAGATATTAATTCTCTGTTGACAGTTCTTAAACCTCTTGTTTTTCATCCTTCACATGTGTCCACGACTAAAGATAATGTTCTTGATGATCTGAGCACTCAAAAGACCGATTCTCTTTTACAACAGGGCAACACAGATGTTGACAACCCTATCAAAGAAGAAACTCAGAACTAGTACTTCTGCGTATGAGATCAGTAGTTAGAAAAGTAAAGACGAATAGTGCAAAAATTGGTTCAATAAAATTAACATCAGATTCAAGAACAAGTTTAGAACAGTTTGGTCAAAGACTGAAACAAGCACCTAGTTGTGGGAACTTGTTAAATGGTCCAATTGCATTTCCAGCTAAGGTACTGAGTGTTCCAGTTAGAAGAGCACCCGGTGGGCGAGGTAGTGGAACATATGATCACTTTAAGAGAACACAATACAAGAGGTTATATCAGATCAAAGACTTCTCTGTTATTGACACCTTATTCGAAGCACTCGCCTACTACAAGAACATATCCTACAGCATTTCCTTCGACAACTGAAGAAGTACTGCCTCAAATCCCTCGGCGGTGAGGGGCTAGTCTTGAAAACTAGTGAGTGATCGTTGTCAGTTCGACTCTGACTTGGGGCGTTATAATACCGCTATAGTAGCTCATCGGTAGAGCGTCTCCTTGGTATGGAGAAGGCAGTGGGTTCAAGTCCCATCTGTAGCTTAGAATCGAACCAAGTCTTCTCTAAAGAATTATCCACAGTGCTCTGCTCCTGTTCTTCTTCGTAGTCTTAGTATTTCTGAAACTATTTCTCTGATTTCAGCCCCAATATAATTAGTATAACGTTTACCACGGGCGATTGTATACCCTATGCTTAGTCTGCGAACCAACGAAGAAAATGATAGACGAGAATAAAACTCAAGCACAGCAGACAACGTGTGATAGACCAATTTGGACTACCGAAGGATATTAAGCAAACTTAAGAATAATCCACAGAGTGAGTGGTAGTGTTTACGAACCGAAGACTAATAGTCAAAACAAGACAAGACTTCTTCAATATAAACTTAACGAGCCTCAAGTATATATAAATTCTTCATGAATCGTGGTATGATAAATATCAAATACTTGAGTTGCTTCTTAGTGTCGGTTGTATTTTTAGTAATAATTGCTGGTCAATGGGGACAAAAACCCTTGGTTCAGAATTTGAATTTGGTTCAGGACGGAGGACAACATCCATCTTATTCACACCTAAATAGAAAAAAACAATTGTTTGTACTCACTATGATTCCTTTAGGACTGATCGGATTCTACACTATGTACGCACGAGGAAGTATACCGGAGCAAAAGATTCAGATGGATGTGCCAGTGGGAGTTATAGATCAAATTTCTGATACGTCCGTCTTTTCTAAGCTCACTGGAACATTTATTTCTCACCCCCTCACTGGAATATTTATTTGTGGGTTTGTACTTCGTGTTCTTGTGCAACCTATCGTAGAGAGCCTGTTAGGAGTTCAAAGGGGGCAAATAAAAGAAGTGTTCTTGGAAGAGAATCCTGGAAGATTACAAAATTTAGAGATGTATGCGAACAATTTAAGGTTAAGGGCACAAGAAAGAGAGCATGCGGACCAGTGGATCCAAAAAGATGAGGTCAGTTCCAGTACTGCAGGAGAAGAATTTTGGGGGGGTGAAATACAGAGGCATAGTAAAAAGACAAGTGTCTTTGATGATTTTCTCGATTCAGTTCTGATCGACCAAGATCGAATGATAGACCACGATTCAGTTCTGATGAATAAGTTGTTGCCCTTTTTTCAGGGAATGATACTATCGACTAAAAAAGAACCGTCGAAGAACCTTTTTCTACAGTGGGTGAACCATGTTTCAGGGGTTCTCGGATTCGAAGGCAAAACAATAGACTCTTCTTGGGACCCTTATTGGGTTCCTCCACCTTTATTTTCGGGTGGTATTAACATAAAATGGATCGATCATGCTCCAGTTCATACACCAGATGATTCTAGATCTGGTGGTATTAACATTAGTTGTATTTCTTCTTCCTCCACCTCAGCTTCATCTTCCTCCTGGAACTATAACCCTTATCAAAGAGAAAAATTCAATGAACATGACTTTCACAAAAACGCAGTTTCAGATTCAGATCATACCGAATTTTCAAATTCCTCGAAGAACTCTTTTCACAGCGTTTTTTCAGATTCAGATCATACCGAATTTTTGGAACCTATCGAAGCTGAAGCTCTTGAGAAGGGGTTAGAGCAAAATAAGTCGCCCGATTTACCAGAACACTGCACTTCAGGAACAGATTCCCAACATGAAGGCTCTCCTGAAGACGAAATAATTGTATATCCTTATAATTTAGATTAATAGTGTTTGATATGGGCGACAGTTTAAACACTATGATTAGTCTGATTTTATTACGCTGTACTAAAACTTCGGAAGTGAGTATTCGAGACAAAAATGACATTTAGTTATAAATTAGTATTACTTCTATTCTTCTGCATTGTAGTATATTCAATAAGTACAAAGTTTTCGACTAGAATGCAGCCTAAGACTTTTGAGCCTAATATTAGGGTTTACAAGTTTATAACACTTAGCCTATTCCTGTCATCAGTGTATTACGCACTGTATAAAAAAAATTTATTATCTTATAAAAAAAATTTATTATCTTATAAAAAAAATTTATTATCTCCACCGGTCTGTGAATATGAGCCCACGTCAACAGTGACACAGGTTCCCATTCCTAATAATGAGTTACTGGATACTGTTTGTTCTACTCTACCGATAGTTGCCCCAATTGTACTTCAAATGTCAGCAATGTACACGATTTGGATATGTGCTGAATCTGGGTTAAACACCGTAAAAGAACAGTCGAAGAACTTTGTTGAACAGGCGAAGAACTCCGTAAAAGAACTTGTTAACCAAAATCCAGTATTACAAAATTTTTTAAACATAACTCAGAAATTCAAAGATGAAATTGTCGCGGTTGATGATGCTACAAGTGATGTAAAAAGTTTATGCAGTGCTGGTTTAAATACCGTGCAAAATTTAACCAATCCAATCTCGAACATGATAAGTTTTCTTGGTCCATATTATAAAACAATACTGAGTTTTAATGAAGACCTAAGGGAAATGCCATACTGGTATTACTCATTTAATTTTATATTCTTTATTGTGTTCGCAATTTCCATACTATTTATGGTGGACTGCAACCATCAAAAAGTGGGGCGATTGTTAGTACGAGCTGGAAAGGCTGCTATTATAAATAAGAAGGGAACAGGAGGTACTGCTGTTCTCATTTTTGCACTTGCTTGTTATGTTCCAACTAAGGCTATGCTCTCTTTGTGCATTCTTTCCATTATACTTGCTTTCTACTATATGAAATGGTCTGATTTACGAGAACACCATCTTAATTTAAAAGACTCCCAGAACAAAGAGGTTAAGACTTTAAAAGACTCCCAGAACAAAGATGGTAAAGCAACGGAGTATGATTCCTCTGTAACGAAAAGTGAAGACTACGAAACACTCATATCTCACTTCTTTGTTACGGGTTAAGACTACTAAAGAGACGCCTTAGTATTAGTCAGATCAGACTGTATTGTGAGTTTAATATCGAGTAACTTATAGAGTTGTAATTTTATCGAACAGCCTCTAATAATGGCTAGTTCTAGTTCTGCAACGGCAAAACAAAATTTAAGAATTTGTTCTGTGGTCTTGAAGTATGTTATAGATACATCTATGAGTTTATCACACAATAGTCTGCTGTTTGAACCAAATAGAGATAGAATATCAGATATTAGTGGTGCTATTATTTGTGAAACTGAATCTTTTGTTTTCGTAACAAAGAAGGCAGATATGAGTGTTTCGTAGTCTTCACTTTTCGTTACAGAGGAATCATACTCCGTTGCTTTACCAAGGAGTCTCAGATCTCCAGAAAAAGAACTAATAATCTGTACTCGCTTTTCGGGCGAAATACCTTTTTTTGCTAGGAACTCGTGTGCTTTGCATGAACCCAGTAGTGGAAAGTTCAATACCATGCATCTGCTAATTATTGCAGGGTCTATCTTGTGTATGTTGTTGGTGGTAAATATTACTCTGAAATTCGAAGAGTATACTTCTAGTACACGTCTCAAACACATTTGTGCATCAGTAGTCACAGCTTCACACTCTTCCATTAGCAGTATTTTAACAGGGTCCATAATTGAAGAAGTCTTAGCAAAATTACTAACGGTTGTTCTTATAACATCAACACCTCGTTCGTCCGAAGCATTTAGTTCCAAGAACGATGAGTCTGGGTCCATGAGAATATCCCCTGCAATAGCATATGCCGCGGTTGTTTTTCCCGTTCCAGGTGGTCCGTAGAATATTAGATGTGGTATTTTTTTCTTGGTGCTGAACTGATCTAGTATCTTTTCATTCTGATTTGTTAAAAGCAGGTCTTCTATCCTAATCTCGGACACTATGAGTAGAATAATTCCAGCCTGACCAGATCATTTATTAGTCTGTGAATTTCACCTTCACCCTCAAAGTCAGTGTCTCTCAGTATTATAGACTCAGTCACAGGCCTAGATAACAGAGCTTCCTTTAAAGAACTGATTTCCTTATTGGTCATACTTTTTAATTTTGTAATAAGAGTGTCTCCTCCACTTTTACTTAATTTATTAGTCTTGTCTTTCATGATATACCCATGATTAAGTACTCGTGAGTACCCTACACTACCTGTGAGCAAATATGAAATTATTGCCGTTGACAAGAAGTATCCTCTTCTTTGGTCCAGACTTTCTACTAGTGTAGGTTCTACATCCTCCATAGTCAAGCCTAATGAAGTTAATTGGTTTAATATCATAGTACCAGACTGGAGCCATACGTCCACAACACTTCCACAGTTAACAGAGGTTCCACCACATTTGTGACACCTTAGTCTGAGATCAAATACATTGTGTGATCTCAAGTCTGAATGCCCTAATTTTATTTGGATTTCCTCACTAGATAACATAGTTGAGGTGTGACAGGACTCACAAGTCCACAGTGGAATAGGAGTTCCCCAGAACCTTTGTCTAGATATGCACCACTTGGGCCTAAGTTCAACATTACGAATAACTTCTTCGAGACCATCTGCAGGTTTAAAATACACCTTAGACAATTCATTTTGTATAGCCTTTACCTTGTGACTAAAGTCAATGTAAACTTGATCACTGCATACTTTGAAGGTAGTGTTCTTACACCTCCAACAGGTGTTCTTATCGTGCACGATTCCAAGTTGAAGAACTACTGATTCAGTTATCTTTTGACTGCCTATTTCTAGAATATCGTTGGATAGGTTCAAGTTAAATTCTTTCATTCTACAGTTTATAACTATACTTCTGCTATTACACAGTTCAAAATCAGTCTGTGAGTGACATCCAGCGATATGCACTAATCCCGTACCTCTGTCTGTTACACCCCCCCATGATTCAAAATTACGGACAATATCATGCAAATCATAGTATTGTTTGTTCTTGAACTCAAAGTATTCCCCCGTACTCATTAGGTTCGTTAGTCTGCTAAAAATGTCTTTCAATGAGGTTTCAGCAACAACATACTTCCTTTCTGTCAAGGTATCTTTGACAAGAACATAAGACAACGTTGGCGAATAGCATATCATTGAATTACATAGTAGGGATGAAGGAGTAGTCGTGTACACGAGTAAAAATAAGTTCTGGTACCCTTGTAATTTGAATTTTACATAATAACCTACTTCTGTAGTAGGCTTTGGCTGAAGTTCACTCAGGGATATGACAGTCTCACATTTCTTACAGTAGTCCAAGACCTTCATTTCTTTTTTAATTAAACCACTATCACCTAATTTTTTTATCACATCAATAGTATATGCAATATTTTCTCGGCTCGTAGTCTTGAATGGCTTGTACCTCATCATATCCTGATGAAGGCCTATTTCTCCAAATTCATAGTCTAAGGTTGATATCCCTTCCTCAACATATCCTCCTGCACAGTTCATGAAATTATCAACTCCTTGCTCTACTACACTGGTCTTATCTCGTAATCCGAGTGTTTTTAAAACATTAAGTTCTATTGGCAGGCCATGTGCATCATAACTTCTAATGAATCCAATGGTATTTTTGTCTATTCTAGTCTTATAATACGAGTACAGTACAGACTTTAGTATTTTATTGTAGTATGTTCCCAAGTGCATTGAACCTGAACAAAAAGGAGGGCCATCCACAATCATGTTCGCATAATTTGAACTCATATTATATAATATTCACAGAAGTATATAATTCTTGTTCTGAGTAGTACATAAATTATAAATACATAAATTATAAATTTATCATGTAGATATGGCCAATTTAACAAATGAACTTAAATTGGCGCATAACTTACCTGCAAAAAAACCTTACAGTAAGTTAATTTTTTCAACAATATTGGTTGGTATTTTCATTCTATGTTGTGGTATAGTATTTTCATTCTTGCAGACTAACACCAGTAAAAAACAGGAATCAGTATATCGTTGTGCAGTGGTAGACACCATCGAATCTGTTAACTTACAGAAAACAAGGTACTCGCCCACTATGATATTTGGTTCGTACTGTGTACTAATTTTGATCTTCTACTTTAAATATTTAAGAAAAAAAATAGAAACAGAAGATACTCAAGTTGAAAAAGTTTTCACTGACAATCTAGGTACTGTTTGTTCATGTTGTTCATGGTTTGATTTTAAAGACACTGCTGTATACAACTTTGCTCCATTGATAATTTTTTCTGTTTTTTCTGCACCTTTAATCATATTTTCATGCTTAACTTCAAGATCTTCTAAGAATGGAGATACTGGTGTCATGAAAGAAGTAGAAAATGGAGATACTGTTGTCCCGACAGGATTAGTAGATTTCGAAAGACGTAGAAACAAAAAAAGGGAACTTTGTGGAAATTTCGAACAACATTGTGGAGGGCCTACACACTGTGAAGTAAAAGACTGCTCAAATCACAATCGGTTTTAGGACGAAAATTATAAACCTATAATAAGAAGGTAAATGCATTCATTAATTATTATTGTTTATGATGATGGAAAATTCTGAAAGAAATGGACATTAATATTCTTGTTTTATATTCCTCATTAGTAGCCGTTACCGCTGCAACAATCGTTGCAACAGTTTTAATATTCTTTTCGGATGCAATATCACCGTTGGGATTAAATCAGACTGAAAATCACACTTCGGAGAACACAGATCACACTTCAATCGACATAGGTATGACTGAACTATTATTTGTATTTATTCCTGTAATTCTTATCAGTACATATTATCACTGGTTATCTGCGAGAGTTGAGGTAATTACGCCACCAACGAGTGAATTGCATGAGCCATTTTTGGTGAGTGAAGGCCTTTCGAACAGAGTTAAAACATACTGTGCAGTACTTGCATCTGCTGTTTTATTCTCACTAATTAGTTTGATATCGTACGGACGAAAAACGATGCATATGAGAAACCAACTTATGGATTCTGGCACAACCATTGATAAGCCTATACTAGAACAGCCTACTAGGGCTACTAAGAGAATAGTTAAGAGTCCAAGCCCCTCTTTAGAGGCTACTGTACAAGCTGATGAACAGAGCAAACAACCTGACCATAGTCTTCTTACCAGTTGTCAACAACCTGACCATAGTCTTCTTACCAGTTGTCAACAGCCTGGCGTTGTTGAACAAAATCTTTGTCAACAGCCTGAACAGCCTGGTACCTTCTCACTTGCGTATTGGACCGGCTCACTTGCGTATTGGACCGGTATAGACGATTTATTTGAATGGTAAAAGGTCAAACCAGTTATCAATAGGAATTTCTAAGGCTAAATGTCCTACCTATATATGTAAGAAATAAGAACTCAAATTAGGTTTGATGAACAATATACCGCTGAAGGACATAGTACTGATTGTAGTAGTATTATCGGCAATTGGGTTTGCGATGTCCTATTTTTCATACGTACCTATGTCTGGAATGGTAGTTGAAAATAGGTCACAAAATGGAATGGTAGTTGAAAATAGGTCACAAAAAGATGAAATCCTATCTGTTTGTAAAAAGCTAATGGTTTTTCTTTCATCATCAGCTTGTTGCTTATTATATTTTCTTACTGGAAGAATTGGCTCGGTTTTGAATGTTGATCCTCCGAATGCAGACTCTCTAGTTCAGTCTATTATAATCACCGATGATGAGGTATTAGTGGCACCCTATTATTTTTTGACCTCGAATATTTATATTTTAGTTTGTTTTATATTTATTGATATTGGTTTAATATACTTCTTCTCTTATGCAGATAACAAAGAACTATCTTTGGTCTCTCTTGGAAGAGCGTTTCATTGGAATTCTTTTTTTTCTTTTGTTGGTAGTATGTTCTGTGGATTTGTGCTTTTAAAACTTCATCCAAGAATAAGCGTACTTTCTATGAATTTGTTTCTAGTTTCTATGAATTTATTGATTTTTAGAATTTTTAGAAAGAACTTCTATAAATTGTATTTGGACCGGGCAAATGTAGCTTTAGATAATATGAAGTCTCTTTCTTTTAAAAAGGCTGGTGATTTGGCAGAAGCAAGAGGTAACCAGAGTGATATCGGCTTAGACCCAGGTAGCCAAACATTAGGCCATTCAACTTTGGAAGACACTCTACGGCCTGACCAACCCGAACAGAAGAAAGAATCACCCTTCCAGGTATTAGGACAGAGTCTGGAATTCTCTGGTTCTGAAGAAGGAGAAGAGTTCCCCAAGGAACTAGGTTCTTAATTTAAAAAGTCGCTTGCGCAGATCTCAAAAGACTCCTCATAATTGTAAATTCAGCTTCAGCCGACGTGCTGAATCAAGTTGCATTGACTAACAGGAAAGGAAAACTCCATTATTCGGGATAAAACTCTGGAACAAATAAGTTTATTGCTGGTTTACGAACAATAAATTGGGTAGTATTTCCCCCCATGGGTTAGTCATATGATAAACTTATCAGGACTCGAACCCAAATTTCGGGATCCGAAGCCCCGCGTGTTTGCCATTACACTATAAGTTTAAGAGAGTACTTCACTTCTACTGTGAACTACCCATAAGTAATATTAGTCTTAATTTTCTTTTATTACTGAGAGATTGCTTTTTTAACGTGTACATCTGTTATTGTTTTGACGAAGTCTTTTTTGTCTGCGTCCAACAATTTTTGACTTATTCTACGCGTAAGTGCTCTAAGTTCAGATTCTACTTTGTTTCTAATTAACTCTATTGCTGCTTTTGTCTTCCTGTATTCAGAACCTAGTACCTTGTTTGCTAGTCTAACTACGTTCACAAAGGGTATGCATGGTTGTTCAGAAGATTGTGTGAAGTTGACTAACTTGAAGTAGGTCTGAACATCACCTTCAGAAAGAGTTTTTCTCTTACCATTGGCTGTCACGTTTGAAATGCTTTCTACTATTTCCATGGTTCTTTGTTCTGCGAATTTTCTAAAAGCGATCAAAGCGATTTTTGACTTTCTGAATTCTTTATTAAGAACAGGAGTAATAACATTTGAAATTGATCCAATAGGGATATATTGCTGATTATTCATTAAATATCACCTCGTCATACATAAAAATGTGTGTAGACATCTCTATTTATATTTAAGATGTTTTTTTATGAATTTTTGAATGAAACAGTCTACTTATTACTAATAGAGTAAATATTAGACTGATTTTTAATTGATTTTTAATTAAATGTACTGATAAATAAATTGTAATAAACTTTCTCATTGAGAAACTGCATCCTATGGATAAATACAAACAAGTTAGTCTCATTTTATGAGAGGTTGCCCATATTGTATGTTTTGTTCTATTTTGGAAAATCCTGAGTTGTTCTTGTGGAAGGACTTTAATTTTGGCTTAATAAAAGATTTGAATCAAAATGTCGATGGAGGTCTTCACCTTCTGCTGGTTCCGCTGGATCATCAAAATAGACTTAGGCCAATAGACCATGTAGGTTGGTTCAGACTATTCAATGCAGTTAAGACTGTTATGTTAGGCATTGACGGAATACTAGGCCATGCCTATGGATCACAGAGTGAATACAAACTGGAAATAAATAGTGGAGAGAAGACCAATCAAACTCTATTCCACACACATGTTCATCTGTTCATCTACAAACTTTGATTTTCATAGGCCCTACGGATACAATATATGGTCTGTTCTGCACGAGAGTTTGTGAACAAGCCCTATTGTTTGATATAAAAAAACGCTCAACAGAAAAACCACTATGTACGTATTGTACACCAAAACTGTTCAAGCGAATTCTCTACAGAGCTGGTTACAAGAGTAGTATACTCAATGAATTGGATTTAAAAGGCATAACTGTAGTTCTCAAAATACACACAAACGACCTGACATCTAGTGGTGGATATTCTGGGTTCAGGGTTTTTAGGAGAGGCCCACTCGTGAGACTGATGAAGAAGCGTGTATTATATGGTACAAGTGCAAATACTAGCGGCGCAGGATCAATATGTGTTAGATCAGGTTTGAATGTTATTTTTAAACACTTGGGCCTCAAGGTTAAGAACTACGATGAAGACTTGACTCTTGAGGAGAGTTGCATACTGCGGATTCAGAATACTGCAAATAAAGAAACACTTACACTGGTTAGAGGTGCACCTGAGCGACTATCGACCAAAAACAAGTGTATTTTTAATAAATGTTTATTAAAACATATTATTGTATAGATTCAGTGGTTCATTGGTAGAATATCTGGCTCCAACCCAGAAGAAGTGGGTTCGATTCCCATCTGAATTGTAAGTCCATTGGTGTAATAGGAGCACATTAATTTTTGGTGTTAATAGCAGGGGTGCGAATCCTCTATGGACCATTATGAATAGTCCTGTGAAAATTAAAAAAAAAGAAACTAATCTAGTATTCTCTGCTCTACCGTACGCTCATGGTCCTCTTCACTTAGGCCGTATAATAGGATCACTTCTGCCTGCAGATGTCATGCACAGAGCCCTTGTACTCAGAGGCCAGAGTTCTGTATTCATGACAGGAACTGATATGTATGGGGAAGGTGTTAAACTACGAGCTCAGAAGTTTGGAAAAAGACCCGAAGACCTATCAGAAGAGTATCACAATCAGTTTAAGAAGGATCTTATGTTGTTGTCCATAGAACCAGATTTCTACACACAAACCTCCGACCCAAAACACCACGAGTACGTGTTGAAGAATTTGAACATCTTAAAACAAACTGGGATACTGTACCCTTCTGAGGGTTTACAATACTACTGTCGTAGGTGTGCTTGTTTTAAGAACTCTCGTAGTACTTGCGTCCTCTGCAGAGAATGTGGTCGATCAGTAAGGGACGATGTTTGTGAGTACTGCTGGCAACCTAATAACATATCCTCATCTGATTCAGCAACTTGTATAGCTTGTGGAGACCTTGTTGAAATACAAACTGTACAGAACCTGAAAGTGGACATTTCTACCGATGATACTAATAAGCAAAATGTTCTCAGAAATACACCTACCAAATATCATAAGTCACTATATAACTGTAATAGGTCCAAAGCTAAGGATATCCTAAGATATATTGACTATGGCATACGTTGGAATGCTGAACAAAATGTTCCAGTAGTATACGTCTGGGTTGAAGCCCTATTATCATACCTGCGACTCCAGAGTGAATTAAGAATAGACCATAGTACGAGTATTGGAAGACACTACTTCATCGGTAAGGACAATGTTTACTTTCACGCGGAAGTACTTTCAACATTGTATGATTTAATGAAGTTCAAAGATGTAGAGAATAACCGATTATATGTTAGAGAATATTTATTGAGTGGTCACGATAAGATGTCAAGTTCATCAACCAACTCAGCCTTGAGCACAGTGCCTGAACTACTTTTGCTAGGCTTAACTTCGAGCAGTATTAGGTTATACTGTGCGAGTATAGATCCTCTTAGTTCAGATTCTGAGTTTAAGCTCGATGACCTAATTGTCCTACATAATACAGTCTACTGTAACAAATTCATGAATTTTCTACACAGAATAAGGCTAATCTGTGATGGTGTACAGAGGGTAACACCACCCACTGAAGTTTGTGACTTGTTGAATAGACTAGAAAATAGTCTAGTGTCATCTCATTTAAATAGAGCATATTATGTACTCATAGAACTAATTGACTACTCCAACGCGAGTATTGCAGAGTATACTAGGACGAAGTCTAAGACTTCTTTGAACACAGGTATTAGTACGTTCTCACTGCTATGTACTGCAATTAGCCCATTAGTTCCTGAACTTAGTAATAATAGTCGAAAAATTATTAGATTCGAAGGTCAAGAACTACATACTGATTGGACTGCACTAGAGAAGTATACGAGGTTATAAGTGCAAACCTTAAATATATATTAATGCATAACCTAAAAACTATCTTATCAAGAGTGTACACAGTACCCTGTGAGTTTTCAAGAGTTACTGTTACTAGTTCTGTGAACACTGTCATAGAGTACTCAGACTATGAGAAGTTTAGGAACATAGTCAAGACAATTCTAAAAGATTCTGTGACCAGTAGAAGTGAATTCAGGCTCATAGAAGTTCCAGAATTGTACGAAGAACTAAAAAAGCATTTAAATTCTAATTTTGATCATCCGCTTCCCAACGAACGTATTCTTGACAAGTACCTTGTGCCAAAGTTATGTAATGAACTAAATCTTAAGTTATACAAAGTTTCGATAAAAGAAAAAAAAATAAATTTCATAATATTGACTCCTGAACAATAAGAGTATATTAGGTTTGTGTTGTGCATATTGTTATAGTCCTTGTGGTGTAGTGGTAGCACTCAAGATTCTCATTCTTGCAACTTCAGTTCGATTCTGAGCAGGGACATATTATGAATAAAAAACATTTTTTCGAAAAGGACTTTGCCGTTCAGGTGGACGAGCATCAGTCCAGTGTGGGCGACTATAAGGATAATAGTGCAAGACAAAGAATAAAATTCGCGCCCAACTGTAGGTGGTTAATTCACTGTAATATGACAGTGTATGGTATAGTTGATACCCGAGACATAATGGGCGCAATATCTGCAATAAGCAATGCGTACTTGGAGGACTGTTCTTTTAAAGTTCTAACCGAAAAAGGACGACTTGGAAGACTTGAACTTGATGTAACTAAGAACAAAGAGAAGTACCTAACGAGTGTTAGCATAAAATTACCCGTTGGAGACTGTCAGAATACCGCTTCACTCGTTGCTGCTGGTCTAAAAATGGTAGAGAAGGTGGGTTCTTACAAGGCTATTTCATCAATCGAACAGATCGAGGACAATGACATCAGCATAAAGACAAGACTACTGAGAGAATCAAAGATAATACGAAACTCCAAGTTTAAGAGTTACATACCCCTTGAATCAGGTGAGGCTGCTAATAACCTAATTGAAGCACTAAGACTTAGCCTCACACAGAGTAATAAGCCAAAGTCTGTTGAAGTAACACAAGGAATAAACATAGGATCTGATTTTGCTACGTCAACAGCAGTCTACGTTGTGGAGGGTGTTGCAGACATCACAAGGCTTGGTAGCTTTGGAATTCACAATGTAATTAGTTGTAATGGTACAGAAGTACCAGATATTGTTTTTGAGAAGATAGACGGGAAGACTGTAACATTGTTATCCGATGCTGACAGAGGAGGTAATCAAATACTTCAGAAATTCAAGACTAAACTAGGTAATACATTCTATGTTATTGATCTCCCTCACCTATGTACTATCGAAAAGATTGATAAGATCAATTTTTTCAAATTGATAAAAGGTAAACACCTACCATAGAACAGAATAAATACTTGATCTACCAATAATGTAATGAATAGATATTTGAAGCCTAATGGAACTAGAATAAAGACTGATCATAAGAACCGAAAACAAGAAAAATCATACAGGAACGTGCAAGTTAATAACAGACCCGACAAGAAGTATATCCTAGAACACACAACCATTGGTTCTAGTGGGCGATTGCAGTCCAGATCATTTAAGTTCGAAGCAAATACCATAGTGAAGGCTAGTGGTAATCACCAATACAAGAAGAAGGAGTTTTTCTCAAAAGGTACCATACTAAGAACTTCGGCTGTTTTCATTGATAGCACTCGTATTCCGGTTGCGCTGCTACTGGTTCAAAAGAGTAGAGTATCTGATCATGTTTTAACCGCAGTCTGTGCAGATGAAGATCAAAGGAATGTGCTGTCTAGCATAGTATTTGAACATGGACGAGTCTGAGCAGGATTATAATCACGAACAAGACTGTGATGATGAGTACTTCGATCTTGGCAGACTAGATCAGAACATAACATCTCAACTTAGTAAAACCGAAGCAAGACAAACTAAGGGAACACAAGACTGGAGTTATTTCAGTATGATCTGCCCCACTTGTGAGATTAAAATGAACTTCAAGAACCTGAACTACGTATGTAGTTCTTGTGGTCACATGTCTGAGGACAAAATACTCGACAACAACGCCACAACCAATCAATGGTATTCTGTGAATGACAAGGAGAAGTACCAAAATACAGGTAAGGCTGTGCAATACTCGAATACTTCGGATAATAACCTAATAACTGTTATGGACAAGCAAAAGAAGGACTTGAAGACCAGTGATGCAGCAGGCCTTAAACTTAACAAGCTGAAGAGTTGGCAAAAGAGAAACAGACAGAACTCAACTTATGACAAGAACCTAACAACTAGTCTTAACATTGTTCAAAAGCTAAGTGCTGAACTAATGTTACCCCGTATGATTGTTGATAAGGTAATACAACGATACTTGGTACTGTGTGATGAGGGCTTTTCCAAGGGTAAAGGTGTTATGAATCTGATAGGGGCACTAACATATCTAGTATGCAAACAGAGCAACACACCAATACTAATCAACAAGATACTCGCTAATTTGTCCATCAAAAAGAAGAAACTAACAAAGACCTATAGGGCCATTAAAAAGCAATTAGAGATACAAACGTCCATCTGCAGTAGTAGTAGTTTCGTCTCACACTTCACTCAGCTTATGAACATACCAGGGTGTAACTACGAGGATGTGACTGCCAAGTATGATGTTCTACAAAGTAGGCTTAGTTCAGAACTACTCGCCGGAAAATGTCCTATACTGTTCACGACCGTTTGTTTGTATCTAACATTATCTGAACTATATGCTGAAAAGATACAAATAAATAAATACGCTGCGGTGGTGTCTATTAGCCCAAGCAATCTTAAATTAAAGCTAAAAATATACCTCAAAGTTTTGAGTAACATTGTGGACATGAATGAGTATCCCAACCTACTTAAATTAGTAGATGAGTAGTAGACTTAATTCACACAAAGAACTAATAAAAGAACTCGTTAGACTTCAGATCGTCGACTATACTTCTGTTAGTGGATCATACATATGGCTACCATTTGGCCAAGAACTTTTGAGTCGAATAGGTGGCCTCCTTAGGGCAAGAACCACTGCATACCAAAAAATAATAATCCCTACGATACTATCAGCACAGGATTCAGCCTTGGAACCTCACTCCCATGGTCTCATGAAGGAGACACGATTTTCATTGAATGATGGTAAGTACTTCCTAAAGCCGACTTCTGAGCTGGTACTATACCCATACCTTGCAAAAAAACTGAAGAGTTGGAAACAACTGCCCTGCAGAGTGTATGCTGTTAATTCAACTTTCAGAAGAGAAAATGGTGTATCATTGGGCATAAGATGTCAAGAAATATCATTCTTCTATCAGAAGCACGGTGTATTCGCTTGTAAACAGGACGTTCTATCGGAAATAGAGATGTTAAAGAACGCTTATTCAACATTGTTTCAAGATCTCAACATACCATTTACGGTGTGTCAGAGGTACACCGAGGACTGCTTCCCAAATGCAATAACTTCAACGGCATTCGATACGATTATTGCAAGTCGAAGTCTACAAATTGGAACCATTCATAATCTAGGTGTAAATTTTTCAATACCTGTTAAACTGAAGTTTGACAATGAGAAGAACACAGAAGAGTTCGCTCAAATCTGCTGTGCTGGAATATCCGAACGAGTACTTACAGCATTTGTATATCACAATCTACGTGAAATAGATGGTGTGCGAACACTGATACTACCATCCGTATTAGGTCTAAACAAGATAGTATGTGATCCGAAGACCTTCTCGGAGGGTGAAGTTCAAGAATTAGTTCAGGAATACCCTCTTATAATAGAAGATCCAACCAAACACAGCGGACTACTGTCTGGAGGTATAAAACAAAGCGTCCGTCGTGGTATTCGGTTTGTATTAAAGAAAGATAAGCTTGAGGCCCTGCTAGTTGATAACTACTGTGGTATTAGGACTAAATTCGTCACTGTGCAGGCCGCGATCAATCATGCATTGTCTCTTCCAGATATTAAAAACGAATCAAGTACTACATTTAAAGTCTACACATTGGATGAATTCATGGACATAGAGATGTCTCCTTGTCCTCAGGCTGATTTCCTAAAAATAAAACTAAAGAATGCAGCCAGACTCGATGAAGTAGATCTTATAAAAACAATATTGGATAGGTCTCCGATGAAAATAAAAGTACTTGGATTCGATGAAGACAATTATATATACTTAGCAAAGAAATACTGAAATGAATACAAGAGAGAAAACACAGACTGTTGCATCGGCCTTGAGGATATTTCATGATAATCGATATGATATTGACTCTTTGCTGAATAGAGAACTGGAGGAGTTGTGTTCTCGAGGTCGGTTTTGCAAAACATTAGACACCATCACTCCCATACACTACGAAGTTGAAATTGTAAGAGGAACTGTGCAGAAGTGGCAGAGGAACTTGAGTGGATCCCTGGTACTGGACAGAATATCACACATACCATATCCGTTGGACTATGGTTACAAGTGGCAGTCTGCTGAAGACGTGCAAGCCAAGGACTTGAAGGAGTATCAGGATGTAGTTGTACTACATCTAGATTCATTGGAGTCAAGGCTTTGTCATATGAACCAAAATAATGTTGCACTCCGTGAGGGAGTTGTAATTGGCGTTATATCCATGATTGACAAGGGAGAAGAGGATAATAAGTACATAGTACTACCTGGTGAAGACTGCATAGATCATACCTTGACCGTGGAAGACATCTTGTCCATAGAAGTTCAACTTAAAAGTTATCTTAGTTTCTTATCTTGTTATAAGATTGTTTCGAAGGATTTACTCATTAATATGGTAAAAAAAACAAGTATTATGGACTATTCTTCTGGTGTTGAAATAACAGGTTTGAAACTATTTTAAGCCGATGAATGTATTAACTGAAAAAACAAGCCTAAAAAGTATTACTAGTTTCTTTGATTTAAACAAGAAGGCATTAAATGTGGGGGCAACTGCGACAATAATACTTGGTTTTGCAGCCCTTCTGATACTCTGTTTACTCGATAAATACATTATTTCAATTATTCTGAAAGTATTAGATGATCTAATAATGTTTAGAATGCCATTGTGTTTTAAGTTCTTTTCTACTACTTCATCGAATAGCATACTCGGACAAATTACTTCATTGTTTGTACTCAAAAAATCAGAATTAGTTGATGGATCAAGAATATTCATTACACTAGGTTCTGTTCTTCCAGTATTCCTATTTGGAATACTCATGGGCCTAGTATACGTACCATTTGAGTTAATTTTAAATTGGGCTAAGGACAAGAAGACACAGACTCGAGAATTTCACATCACCTTCTTCATGGATAGTTTTATAAGATCATTGTTCCTAAGCTTAGGCAAGCCTGAGGTATCAAGTTGTATTTTTCTTCGATTGTTTAGAAACATGTTTGCAAGACCTAATAAAAATGGTGTTTTATTGTTAGCTGTAAAGGATATTCTATTAGGCGTCTGTGTTTCTATGCTTTTTATTTTTGTAGAATCCAGTTCTAAAACAGCATTGGTTTTTCCAAACATAACTTCAGTCAAGACTAGTGTACAACACAATACTGTGCGACAAGTCCTAAACAAAATAATGTCCGCCCGCCAGTTCTCGCTGGAGAGGCTGAATGTTCACTCCATTAGGGCTGGGAGTTTGTTCTTCGATTCAAATGAAATTTTTAAATATGATCATATATTATTGGAGCAATTAGACTTTCAGAGAAATAAACTTGTACAAGCATGTCAACAAATAATGAGTTCAATCCAGCAACTCGAGGATGAGCTCTTTAACACCCCCCTGTACAATCTACGAAAGACTATTAGTACAAGATTATCACTCAGAAGAGCACGTTCTACGATCGGTATTATCAATACACGTCTTGGATACATCGCGCAGACTACCGGCCTTTGCAAGGCCAATCCGCAGGCCCTGTTACTGGATGTTGATGCAATGCTGGCTGACAAAGAGCATTTTCTAACATCTTTAAAAACTTCAGATCAGCAAAAATACAAGTACTCCAGACATGGTATTACAACCATGTTAACAACATTTGTTATTTGGTCAATAGTACTAAGACCTAAACAATTGTCAACCAGCCCAATAGTCAACGGTTTACTACTAAGTGGCCTGTCTTACACAGTACTTGCAATTTCAGAACAAGTAATAAACAACTATGAAATGATTGGTTTGCAAGTCTTATCTGATTATGAGCTTCTAAATACTGTTTTTGAGAAAGCAATACTATTACAAAATAGTATTTTACAGCTCTTTGGATCTAATCCTGTGCTATGCATAGCCTGGGCATTTAGACACAGTGTTTGGCTCTTCTTGAATGATTTTAATGCTAACAAAACAAGTCTAAAAATTAATCTAAGGTCTGCACTTAGTAGAGTTCTGAGTGGTTCTGTGTCACTAACTGATGTAAAAAAACTGATTGGATTCGCATATTCACTATTGTACTCTTTTATTATAGACAAAATTTCAAATAATGTCTCCAATAAGTGTGTTTGGATAGCAATGGTGCAGAGTATGCCACAAACCAATGTCGCGATAAGCGTGTCTAGCAATATTATTGATAATAAATATGCCCTAACCAGATTATTAAGTAGAACTACTAAGTCAATAGACAATATAATTTCACTACAACTAGGGTCAGTCCTACACAACGGGCAAAGTGAATTTCAAGTGAAGTGTAATTCCGAGGAGTTTAACCTTGGACTATTCATAATAGGCTTAAGTCTGCTATGTCTACTCCGAGTGTATGAAACTTCTTCTGTTTTCGAAAAGTTTACGAGTGTCTTTAGTATTGAAACCTCATCTGCTTCTATTCAAGAAGGTGTTTTAACTGCAAGTAAAATATACACAATTGAGAATGGAGTTTGTTTGAGTTGTTCCGCAATAATTATAATAATGGCAAAGTGGGCGATGAGGGGCGTAGGCCAAGCGAGTATAGTTTCTGACTATGGCATAACTAAGGTACTAGCCCTGTTTTTGTTGAAGAAATTATATGGTATTATTGCTGCGATCATTCTTGAATTCATAGGCGTTGAAAAGGACACGTGTTCTGATGCTGTTATTAATAGTTTTTCAGGTAAAAAATTGATGATCACTGCCTTGAATGATAAATCACAACTCATGAGCTTAGTCAAAATAGTACCCCTCTCTTGTTCATTGTACTTGTTTAAAAAATTGGAAGCATTATAATGAGCTACGTGGGATTAAGCCTAACTCAAAATACAGACTATGCCGTCAGGGCTGTAAATAACTATTCCAAGTGCTTAGATCTGATTACACTCCTGGTTTCACCAGTGATTCTTAGACTAGTCCTGTTCTGTGCTGCGAAAGATGGTTTTTTAATTAGGTTACTGTTCACTTTTTTCAAGTATAGCAGTTCACTGGCACTACAAGTGTTTGAATTCAATTTAAACTCGTTTTTCTTGTACTTCAGCTATAAGGCTATTGTGAAGTTTGGACTTATGAGACTAAACTTAAATGGTCTTAAAAGCAGCTTAGTGTTAATATCTCAAATTATATGTGCCACAGTACTAAGGCAAGTCTTGCTTTGTTCTTTTATCGTGGTTATTAGACACATTTTGATTGAAGTGACAGGTCTTTTGGGTACCCCCTCGAAAGATTTAAACATGTCATACATACTTAGAACAGATATAGCTACATTATGTTTATTTGATGTGGGGTCATCACTAGTACTCCCACGATTTACTCCGTTCAGTATACCTCATGCTATTGATGTACTGTATTCGTCTTTCGTAGGAGTTGTCACCATGTATAGTACACAAAATTTCCAGAGTATCAAAGACCTGTGGTTTGGACTGAGATATTGCATCAGGGATCTACAATCTGTCACAGCAGGCATTGTGGTCGTGTACCATAGCGCACAACAGATTTTATTACCTGTGTTAAGACTAATCTTGACAATACTAGTGTCTCCGTACAACATAGTATATTTTCCAGCACTAGTATGCAGTCCAATTTTACTATATTATATTCAAAGGCTCACATACTATTTTATTGAAAAATTATTATCAGACATCACTGGGTTGGTTAGTCCAGAACCCGTCTACTATGGGCTAACACCCAACAGAGTGTTTGGTTACTCCACACTCTCCAGTATTCTATATTTTAAAATATTGGATGTACTGAACGACCAACAAGAGAGCATGCATTCAATTGTATGTGATGCACTATCTTGCACACTAATAGTCCTTGCAGTTCTGGACTTGCTTTCACACACCACCTGTTCACAGAATAATCAACTTTTATACACACATAATAGACCAGATTCAGTCTGTTCAAAGATTGACTGTGTGGTCGTACCTGAAGATGGAAGCCTTCACTTCCGGAGGAAGCTCTTCGTTGAAGACGTTGGAGATAAATCAGTTTCTGACTAGAGGCATTATGTTTCCAGAAACGAGAATACAGTACCAATGTCCTTCGTACGGAGGTTACACGAGACCATCTGATCCTGATTACATAGCATATTCCCCTGAGGAAGCACCGCTGATTCAACTTGGGATAGAGCAGACTCCCCTTCAGGCGGTGCAGACTGTACAAGAGCATGTGCAGACTCCCCTTCAGGCGGTGCAGACTGTACAAGAGCATGTGCAGACTGAACTTTTGCAAGATGAAGCTCATCATCTTCAAATGTACCCTCATGTATTAGCAGTGGCTCTACCAGATCAGCGCAAACCTCTTACTTGGGTTACAGTACCGCCGGGTAATAGTAGTCTACAGTTCGTCTGCCCATCCACACACGGCTTCGAAGGAGCTGTGGAGGATCTCCCCGAATGGCGGCCTCTACACACGGGAGTTAACTGCAGGTCTGTTTTTCTTCCCTGGAGTTCTGATAAGCGCGTCTACTACGCCCCACTGGTCCTGAGCAGGGGCGATGAGGACCAAGAGAAGTCGGTACTATCCTTCATCTCCCAGGATGGAGCTTCTATCTGTAGATCCATTCCCCTGAACTACACGGGAGTACTGATGGATAGTAAAATTGACTATACAGGAGAAGTGCAGAACGAAGAACTCCTGATCCAGCAGATACGCAGTGCTCGGACCCTGGCTGGTGACAAGCCATTCAGTGAGGCCCAGTGTCTGCGACTAAAATACTGTGATTCCTTTCAACTCAGCTTTGCACTGTACGGCCATGTTGTCCTAACATTAGAAGATCTGAAGAACATACTGCATATCGGTGAAGGCAAAAGGATAAAAAAAGGAAAACTAATTCACAACCTACTCTCCGACATTAACCGTTTATTGGCGGACTGTGACCCTGTTCAGGCCCTGAGGCCTGAGTACATGCAAGACTACTTTGCTGGCTTTAGCCAGCTGTATGATACTCTATGGGAATTTGGAGAAGAATACTTTCGGGTAAGGCAACAGTCATTAGAAAGCGAGGCCGTAATTCCTTATTCCGCTACTATTTCAGAACTATACCGCGTACTGGTGTATTTGAATCCCTTTATTCAGAATGTAACCAATCGTCAAAAATTGTCTGGAGAACCCAGGCGTTCATTATCCTGTAGGATGTTTTCAGAAGCAATAAGAAAAAATTTCAGACTTAGTAGTTCTACTTTAGGCCGGCCTGAAGGTAGAACCACATCACCATTCAGAACACGTATTTGAATATGTTATGGTAGATGAATATATTATATGAGAGTTTTTATAGATTCGAACATACTACTGAAGTTGAATGAATTCAAATTTGATATAATATCCGAAATACTTAAAATAGGCACGCCTGTAGTAACAAATCATGTTAGCTGTGAAATAAGAAAGTGGCCGCCTGGTTGTCTTAGCATATTTACAAAATATGCTAATGACTTTGAATTCCACAATGTTCAAGAATACAAGGCATTCGATCACTATGTACTATCAAACCTACTACCAACCAATAGTGCAGTTTGTACTATGGATCAACTTCTGTTGAAAGCGCTTTCTAAAACCTCGGTCATTGCACTATCTGTGTCTCATAACAGGTCCTTAGTACTATATAAGTCCCATGAGCCTGCTGCAGAACTCTCTAAATTATTAAAATGATTGATGTAGTAGTATTGGGCTCTTCGGGAACTAAACCGACCAAAGATCGAAATACTTCGGCATACTACTGTAGGTGTGAAGGTATTAGTTTTTTGTTAGATGCAGGAGAAGGTGTTCAACAATCACTCTTGAAGTACTGCACTCAGTTTGAAACAGAATTCATAATAATAAGCCACAAACATGGAGATCACTACTTTGGGTTAATACCTTACCTTGTTACGATGCACCTATTGAACAGAGTTAAACCGCTCTCTCTTTACCTGCCACCTGATATGAAATTCTTTGAAACTCTATTATCAGTTCAAGGGATAAAACTATGCTATGACTTGAACATAGTATACTACTCAGATACTAGTGAAATAAAGTACAGAAAGTTTTCAATTTCATTCTTCAAGACGAATCACACCGTCAACTGCTATGGTTTTAAACTAAGCGTACACGAGAGATACACACTCGACGAAGAGAAATTAAACTTAATTTCAGACAAGAAGAACCTAAGTACTCTACAAAGGGGTATTGCAGTATTCGAAGGTGACTGTTTAATAACCCCTAAGGATGTTTGTAAGACACACATACCTAAGTTCACCGTAGTATATGGTGCAGATTCAAGACCAATATCTCCTGATCTGCTAGGGGGGTGTAAACTGCTAATACATGAGGGTACATTTGAAGATGATGAGCTTCATCTTGCAAAGTCAAAGAAACACAGTTGTGTTTCCGAAGCTAAGGCACTTGCACCACTGGTGGATGTACTATGTGTGTCACACATTGGATCAAAAATACGTCGTACGAAGAATGAAGCTAACATATTCTTTGCAAAGGATGGTTTATCATTCACCGTCTCAAATATGGGTATAGTCTCTGGAAAATACCAGATTAGCAGTGCACTTCATGGAAGAATTTAGAAGTTTTGTTCCGACGAGTGAGGAACTAGGTAGAATATCCCAAGACAGTTCTGTGATAGTCAGTACTGCCAACAATCTGCTGTCTGTATTGCCTAATTTTGAAGAGGTAGTGCTTAGTGGGAGTGCCGCAAAAGGAACCTGTTGGTCTGATTCATCAGACTTAGACTTGTTCATAGTCTTCAAGGATGGTATACTCTTGGACGAGTATGAGAAGGCTAAGATTCTTTTGGTGCAGGGCCTTCAGTTCTCTGAATACTACGAGGACTACTGTTCAAGTCCCTACCTGAGAGCTAGATTAATAATAGGAGGTCGAGTCTATTCTTTGGACTGGGTTCCTTGTTTTTCCAGCACTAGTCCTAACAAGTCTAAGTTGGATCACACCCTAGCACACACAGTCTATGTAAACTCTGTGTTGTCACCTAAGGATAAAGAAGATGTAGTACTCTTAAAATCAGCTATTAGAAACATTGGTGGATACGGGGCTGAGAGTGGAGGTCTTTCTGGTTATTGTTGTGAAGTACTAATTGATAGGTTTAGGTCGGTTGAACTTGCCCTGGAATTCGTGGCTGACTTAACTAAACCACTGTTCCTATCAGATCCTACGAGAGCAGACCGGAATATTGCTGCTTGTGTTCAGCAGAGGATTAGACACTTAATCGCGGATTGGTTAATTCTCCGAAAAAGAGGAATACCCTATGACACACGTGTATTATTTGAAAACATAGAAGGAGATTTTGTGAAAATTACAAGTCCCTTAGAATACTACAGAATAAGACGAGCCATAACTGGTATCTCTAAGATGTACAAGGCCCTGTTCGTACTGGAAAAACAAAGCGATTCACAGGTATTCATAGGAGTTCTTAAGTGGAGTAAGACTAGGATAATAACTGGACCAAAAATAGACTATCTGAGTAATACCAGTATGAAACAGGAGGTATTTTCTAGGTTCATTAGGTCTTCTACGAATATATTCTGTTCGGGCGCGAACTACTACCGAGTTAACATAATAAATTGGCAGAATATATTCAAAACCTGGGGCATTTCAGTAGATTTGAAGAGGGTAAGCATATATCTGAAAAAGGACAAAATGCAAGTGATAGGCAATTTAAATGGATTATGAATAAAAATGAACTGGTAGCGAGTGAAAGTAAGCTCATAACCTTCGGAATGGCATACCTCAATGGGGATCTGCATGCAGGGCATCTCATGTTATACGTCACTGCAGATATACTCAGACGATTATTCACCGTATTGGGTCGACGAGCGAGATTCCAGAATGCATATCATGCTACGGGCCAACCAATAAGAGTAACACTCGACAAAATAAACAGAGGTGAACATGTGCCTCACATAGAAGTAGGACCTAATCCTGTCAGCCTAAGTACTTGGTTGAAGGAGAGCATAGCTAAGAATAATAAAACACTGAGGTCTCTTAACATTGAAGCGAACTATGAGAATTGTTTCACCACTACTGAAGAGGAACCAATATACTCATCATTCGTAAGATGGCAATTCAATAAGTTAGTGGATGCAGGGTTAATTATCCGTGGAAATCACAGTCTGATATTCTGTGAGAACTGCAATGTGCCACTAGGAGATCATGAGAGAAAGACTGGTGAAGGTGTATTCGTAGAAACTAAGACCTTTGATTTTGTGAAAAAAGATGGAACAGACTACTACTTATTATTGGAGAAGGGCTCAAAAGCAAAAGTTTGGACCTTAACCGTGGCTGGCAGGGAGTATTCTATGAAGTCTAGTATTGAGTTCTTTGAAAAACACAAGGCAGCCCTATCTTTAACTCCAGAGTCTCTCAACTTCAGAGAGAAGGCCGATGTTATTTCACTTGACCTAAGAACCTACATAGGCCCCGTAGTATGCAGATGTGGAGCTTCTGCGGTGGTAGGAATAATACAGAATCAATGGTTCATAGACTATGAAAATAAAACATGGAAGTCCAATACAATGACCCTCATTCATCAGAACAAAGACATCCCCTGCACTGTAAAGCAAGACCTATTGGATCGAGCTAAGGTCCTAAGGCCCTGGCCATTTACTAGAACTTCTGGATTCGGAACAGATTGGTTTCCACCAGGAAGTCCAGATCCACTTATCATTGAACCACTATCAGACTCCTGCATGTTCATGGTATTGCAACCTGTATTCGCTATGTTGAGAAACATTTGGGCTGATGTGGAGAATCAGACTGAAGTATGGGATTACGTATTCTCAGGGAGTGATGAGCCAAGACCAGTAGTTGAACACCTTGAAGAAATTCGAAAAACAATATCTGAATGGGGGCCTAGTTCATATCACATCGTCGGAAAGGACCTTTTGTTAAACCATGTTTTGTTTACACTATTTTTTCATGCTCACTTCTTCAGGGGGGTAGCCCTTCCTAGGTTGAAGGTTAAGGGCCATGTTCGAATTAATGGAAGTAAGATGAGCAAGAGTGAAGGGAATTTCCTAACACTTGCAGACTTGCATCCTAAGTACGGAATAAACACAATACGACTTGGTATGAGCATGCTTGGAGACTCCATTGATGACTGTGATCTAAAGGACAATGATCTTAAAATCTTTGAAAAATTAATTAAGACCATGACTAGTGCAAAGACTGAATCAAAGGGTATTGGGCTTGGTCTAACTTGCCCAGCCCCCTTAGCCGAAGTATACATCAGAAGATTAGACTGTGCCCTGATTCAAACCTTGAAGAACATTGAGTTAGTGAATCTACGACAATCATTTATTCAAATGTACTATGAATTCAACAAAATTCTAGACAACTCACCTGTAGAGCTGATTGGACCTTATGTTGAAGTTCAACGAATACTAGTGAATGCATACCTACCAGGCATATTCGAACAGGAGCCTATATCTGAGCAAGCCCAAGAACTAATAAAGGGGCTTAATGATACTATTTCAGGACTAAACTTAAGAAACTTCATGTCAATATCCAGTTCGGCCCAAACTGCCAAGGCAATCTTAGACTGTGTATTTTCAATCACAAAATCAAGTAATAGTCAAGTAGTACGGATACAGTTCTTTAAGAAAACTTCTGAACACTTCTCAATTCTCAAGGACCCCACTGTACTCGAATACATGTCTGTTATGTCTGGCAGAAAAATAAGAATAGTTGAAGGAGGAGTTGCTCCTAAGAATGCCCCCTTTAATCTCAAGGTTATAAACGAATAATCCACTATTAGTGTTATGTCAAGTACTGCTGGAGAAATTTCAAAAGAAAAAGATGTTTCATCTTCATTCATAAGCAATGGAATATACTTCAATAAGTACAGTACTCAAGTTAAGAGGCAACACATACAAAAGAGTGATGTTCTAGTAGGTAAAGTTCATATGATTCGACAGAAGAACATAATTATCAGATTAGACCATAACATAACCTCTGATGTACCAGTCAATTGTACCGGTGTTCTATCAGTTCAAAAAGTCAATTCTAGTTTTATTGTATCACTAGTTAGTAGTCCTCTCTTCAAAGTAGGCGATATAGTTCTAGTAGAAGCGAGAGAAGTTTCCAGTGGAGACATTGTAGTGTCAACCGATAGGGATGACCTAGGAGTTGTTCTAACAAAGTGTTCATTCTGCAACAAGTTGATATCCGAATATTCAGGTGTAAACTGTACTAATTGTAATTATGTTAATCTACGAAAGTACAGTTCAAAGTACGGAATTCTCCCACGACTGTGACTGAACTAAATCTCTCAAAAATATCTGCTTCGACGATGAATTTATTCATGTCTTATTTGGTCAAAGAACATCAAGTACTGTACTCTTTTGATAGTAAAACAAGTGTGTTAAAGATTAATGCAGAGCCTACGGAAGTTAAGGGAATACTCTCTAAGTACACAGAACTACTAAAAACAATAAGTACCTTCACAGTATAGTACGGTTATGAAAATACTAGTCTGTGAGGCGGAGTTTATTGAAGTAAAGAACGTAGCATCTTTGGAGTATGCAGAACCTTCCAAAGACTATGACGAGAACGTTTCATTGGGTCGAAGTATGGTGTGTTATATCACCGGAGAATCGTCCGATGAGTACAGTGATCTCTCGAAGACTAATATTCTATTGTGTTTGAAGGAAACAATAGACCAAATGGAATCTGAGGGAATTGAAGCACTACTGTTGTATCCTTGGGCACACGGTAGCTGTGATCTTAGTTCCCCGTCTAAGTCCCTCAAGTACTACAAGCGAATTAAAGAAGTATTAATTGAATTATCAGAAGAGAAGAACTTCAAGGTATACTCCGTTGGTTTCGGAATGAAGAAGGCTCATACCATGAAGCAAGGCCAGAATTCGTTTATCAGGTACTATGATCTTAAGAACGAACTAAAGAAGAGACTGACAGAGAATAAAGAACAGGCTTTGAAGGAAGACTCCCGATTCATAGTGCTAGCCTCAGACGGAACCGAAGCGTGCTTAGATTCTGTTGATCCTCTTACACAACAAGTAATATTGGATGAAGTCTCTGTTCTTTCACCCGATGGAAGAAAAGAATATACCATAGTAGACGAACCCACCCAGCTGAAGAGCTATGAGGATAGTCTAGAACTTGCCATAGGCAAAACTAACTCATCATACTTCTCACACAATCACTTAGGTGATTCTGGTACCATAGTACTAAAGCCAAAACTAGTGCTCTTGAGCCGATTAATAACTGAAAAACTGAGAAGATACTTAAGACGAAACTTGCGAGTATTTGAAGTAGAATGTCCTTCTGTTCTAGACTTGGACCATGAATTGATTAAGAAGTATGTTAGTAAATTCCCTGCTAGCCTGTATCAGGTCAGTGGGGGTAAGAAGAAGTTAGCTCTTAGATTCGCTGCATGTCCTCACCACTTTTTTTATGTTAAGAACTCGTATGTTAATGAAAAGATGCTACCAATAAGAGTTTTTGAAATTGCAAAGAGTGTGTACAGGGTTCAGAAGACTGGTGAAACCAAGGGAATGCAAAGACTTAGAAGTTTTACCATGCCAGACATGCACGTCTTCACAGGTGATGAACTGAGTAACAGGGCTGAATTTTTAAACCTATTGCAAAAGACCAAGGAGATTATGACAGAATTGGATCTCATGCAATACTGTGTACCAACCTTCAGATGCACCAGTGAGTACTACGAACAGAATAAGGGGTTCTTTGATTCAGCTGTTTCTCTGCTCGATAGGAATTGTATATTTGAACTATGGGAGACTCAAAAGTACTACTTCCAAGTTAAATTTGAGCTTAATTCAGTAATAGGTGATTTCATATCTCAACTATCAACCATTCAAATTGATAGTATGTATCCTCAATTGTATGGGATAACATACTGTGATGGAGCTGGTAAGAAGGACCTACATGCCATGCATGTTAGTCTAACAGGTAGTATTGAGAGGGTCTGTGATGCGAAGATAAGAGCAGGCCTATCCAAAGAATGGATGAATCCTCTGTTAAAGCTGGTGTTGCCCTGCACACCTGGGCCTAAGTTTATGAACTACATTAGTAGACAGAGTCTGAGAATTCCAATCCAGATTATACGGCGAAAGAATGCACCAAAGTGGGACGTACTCACACGAGAGGAGGGCCTTTTGATTGTTCTGCTTCAAAAACACTTAGACCTCTTCGAAGAACGAGGTGAAGCCTATGCAGCAGACATGCAAGTTGAAGTATACGATTCATACGATGGCACTTCAACCAAAGGTATTTTTAATATGATACAGGCTCTCAATTCTGAGTATAGTATAGTAGAAGGAAGTCTTCAAACACGAGGTCAGAGCTTAGTCTAGCAAATAACTTGTTCATAGCACTATTTACACTGTTCAAATGTGTGGAACTCATTGGAAGAAATCATTAATTTTGAAATTAATGACAAACGCATATATCTAGACATTGTAAATAGTGTTATGAACAAGTCCTCCAGTATAACCAAGAATGCAGAAAACACAGAATTCTACAACGTAGATCAATCTGAAATCGATGTACTACTGACCGAATACCAGCACCTAAATCCGATCAAGGTGGATTCATTCTTAAATAACATAAAACTACTGAGAGTATACTGTGAGGCATATGAGGGCAAGGATGAAAACATTTTTAGTGCATCAGTAATAGGACAGAACAAGTACTGTGAAGTGCTTGAGGAGACTGTAGACTATCGTATATCCATACCAGAACAGATTCAGAATCTTAAGTATACCGTTAAGCTAGAACTTAAGGATAATTCAGAGTATATAATACTGTTCACGTCTGTGTTCACAATAGTCAACTACTTCAATGTTGGAGCTGATCAAAAGCCCAAGTTGACGAGAGTGTTTCACATTAGACAAGGAAAGACACTGCTGAGTCTACAGGACCGCTGGATTGAAATTAATTCAAAGATTAGTAGTAGAATTAATAATTTGAGGATGAGGAACATTGGTGAAGTATACAATAAAGTTGTTACTTCTAGTTCCAAGGCCATTCCATCACTAATAGATCCTGCGAGTAAGTGGGTACACACCAATGGTAGGGAGTTTGCATGTTCTGTTAATCTCCTTCTCAATAAATTCAATACCAACAGTGGGGAAGACCTAGGGTTTTTGAAGATATGGCACAGGGTCGTAGACGATCAGTATGATTCTTTTGTAGATATTCCAGGAGGAGGCACAGGGTACACATTGAATAACAAACATCTTCGACAAAACGGGCTTATAAGTGCTATAAGAGAACTCATAGAACAGAGTTCCTATCTGCTAACACTAGGGCCTTTTTCACTTAATTACTTCGATATTCGAACCGACTTGGATGAAGACCTTGGACGAAATGCAGTATATGCACTTGGTACGATAAGCTTCAACTCCCAGACTAGTCCACTACTGAGCAGTCTGTATTCCAAACAGTCTTTGAACTATCAAACCATACTTCCTGGTGCGAATGGTTCTCGAGATGTGTTTAAAGCTGTGGACTGTGGTAATGAAGTCGTTGGTCAATTCGTCACATCTTATTTGAAGAGTATATCCAATGGTTTTGAATTTGCAAAGAAAAAGACAGGAGCGACTGTTCAGGACATAATGTATTCAATACGAGGCCTTTCAGTTTCTATCAGTAATTCAGCATCTACACCCATTGTGGAGGCTAAGGACTATGATATAATAAAGTGTGTACAACATGGCCTCGATCAAACTGAAATAGAGTCATTCTTGAACTTCCTATTCAATGACTTAAGAACAGGGTCCATCGATCAGATAATCAGTATAATAAATTCTTCTGATGAATTCAGGGCCTATGAATTCGTAAACAAAGTATTAAACATTGGTAGAACTCATAGATTTAGAATATGTAGTGAGACTCAGAAGACATACTCACATTTTAAGAACAAAATTCAGGCTAAGTTCTCAGATCTTCGGCTGAACAAACAAGATAAATTCATACTAAAAGACATGATACTAGGTTGTTCTGCGATAGTGGTTCTACTTCAAGTGCATTTTTCAATGAATGTTGAGATTCTTCAGCAGATTTCAGTAGCCTATTCTGAACAGTTGAAACAACAACTGGAAAAAAACAGACTTGTTGCACCAAGTCCAGAGGCTGTCGCCGACCTACTAAGAGCATTTAATTCTGCAATACGTTTAAGTTCTGCAGCGGTCGTGAATAGTGAATATAGCCGAATTATAGAGGCGATTTCAGAACCAGAAGTGGTTGAAATCTTCTACATGTGCTATGCTTCTGTGTTATTTTCAAATGATGTGTGCGCAGTGTTAGATCATAACGAAGACTGTTCATTAACTCGAAGTGCTCTAATTTCAAAAACAATCTATGATTCATTCAGTAGGCCTTCAATATGCCAACCAGTACATGATACATATGGTAGGTTAGTAAATATTTTTTATCCTTTTCAAAGAATTCCTGAAATATTGGCAATAGCATCTAAAATTTGTATGAAAAAATATTTCTCAGAAGCAGACGTACTTTCAATGAATTTAAAGAAAGAGAGTTGTCAGAGTATTCAAATAATAGTCATTCCCGAGTAGGTCTGACACTACCACAAACTACACAGTGTCTAACACTGTGTGAGGCACACTTCTGGGTCTCCACATGACAGTTGCGGACGATGGTTTCATTAAAATGACTTTGCTCTTTCAGATAAGGGGATTCAGGCTCGATACCTCGAAGAACCTTGATTTTATCTAGATCTTCTTCTCTGAGAAATGTAGTTACAATAATGCCTTCTACTCTTTCTTCTTGACTAACATCTTGTCGGAAGTCAAAAAGTCTATTCACGATCAACATAGGTTGTAAACAGGTTTTGAGTAGTAGTAGATCTGAGAGTTCTTTGATTTCTTCAAGGCTGAGATGTCTCAACACATCTTGACTCAATCTTAGGAATGAAAGTTCTACGTCGCTTAGTCTATTCAACTCTCTAATTTTTTCAACAACTACATTCTGTTTGAGTACTGTATTCTTCAGTTCTTCCGCGTCTTCACTTTTTTTATCAGATGTTGAATCTAGATCAAGGTCTAATTTACTATACCTGTTCTTGAGTTTATCAGCTTGCTCTTGAAGATGTAATATGTCTATGACGTTATTGGCAGTATCTGAAACTTCTTCAGACACTTCTTGAGGCCTAAAACCCGTGAATAAACCTATGAACGGCAGTGTAGTATTGATTAGTATTGCCAAGAATAAGATAATACAGACCAAGAATAGGTTCTTGTGAAGGTAGTCAACCATACTCGTAGGTGTAGCCGCGAATCGTTCAGTATACAACTTGTATGCTGCTAATTCATCAAAAGATGAAAAAAGTACTGAGTTCATTTATTACGAATAAATGAAGATATTTTGATTTATAACAGTATGTTAGGTCCCGTAGTTGATTGGTATGATAGAGGGGTTAAGCCTACTCTAAGAAATAAATTAGAACTAATAATAAAATACGCCCAAAAATACGGGGCATGTGGTATGCACGCACCTCAGAGCCGAAACAAGACTAACATATGCTATACTAGGGAACTTGACAACAACATCTTAGAACTTTTCCCTAATTGGGCCAATCACACAAAATTAGTTGAAGAATTTAAAATTAATCTGCAAGAGGTTGATACACGTTTAATAAGCCCTCACGGCTCATATCTGATAAACTTAGCTTCTTCGTCGAATTTGGTTCGAGATAATTCTATTTCAATAGTAGTTAAACAAGCCATCATGTGTAAGTACTTAGGCCTAAACAGCCTAGTATTCCACCCTGGTTCGAATCCCAACACAGCAGTGGGTACTAAGTACTTGTTAGGTTCAATAACAAAATTAGAAGAAAGACTTCCAGAGGGTGTTGAGGTGTGTTTGGAAAATCTATGTTCTAAGAATTCTATGTTTAAGACAACTGACCAAATACTCGAAGTATACAAGCACATACTACCAATGAAGCGTGTTTTTTTATGCTTCGACACCGCACACTACACCATAGCTAAGAATGATGTAGAACTTATGTACGATACCATGAACTTCTTGAGGCCCAAAATAAGAACAATTCATCTGAACACACCTAAGGTCAACTTCAAACCAAACATAGACAGACATGCGCCTCTATTCAATGGACATTTCCATCACATGGATCTGCTGAGACTATCAACTTTATTCTCTGAAATACCCTGTATTCTACAGACACCTCATACCTCTGAGGATGATAGACTCATGCAGATTAATAAAGGGATAAAACTAACTACTAGTTTAGTTGACATGGGTTGTCTGTCCACCAAAGGGGACAGTAACTTATTCAAGGATAATAACAGTGCTGTTGTAGCTCAGGGGTAGAGCGGCTCCTTCGTAAGGAGTAGGTCAGGAGTTCGATTCTCTTTTACAGCTCTAATACAAGCACTCACAATTCGACAGATAGTCTACACCATGTATTATGTCTATGAACTTAGTCTGAGTTAGTATGTTTGCTTCAATTACGGACATTGGTATTTCTGAAAAACCAAGCAAGTGCATCATGAGTACTGCAGACCAGGGAATTATGGAAATAGTCTTCTTCAGTTTTATCGATACGAAACCAGATCTACCAGTCCTGATGAAGTAGTCGAATAGAGTTTGAAGTTGAGTCTCATGAAAGTACCTCTTGAAATAGAAGTTATTAGTTTGTACCCTCTTGCACTCTATTGCAATGTACTTCTTAGTTGTTCCACAATCAATTAGGATATCTGCGTATTGAGTAACAAATCTACTTTGTATGTTTCTTTGACACAGCATATCATAGTTCCTACCATATTGTTTGAGTATTGTTGTCAATTTTGTTTCAAAAGTATTCATAGTATATCTATTATAATAAACATCTATTATTTTAGACAAGGCATATAGTTTAATGGTAAAATATCACCTCGACATGGTGAAGTACTCGGTTCGATTCCTCGTATGCCTATCTATTATATATCAACATTAACACAATAATTTTTAGATGAACCTAGATATTAAAAATATGAAACTTTGTACTTCCGATTTATTCGGTATTAAGTCAAAACACTATCATGAGCTGGTGGATAAGAGTGTAAACACAAAGCCTAATACTGAGGCTGAAAGACTACTTTCTGTGGGTCGGGCTGAACAGATATTTGGCAGAGATCAAGTTATCCTAATTTCTACACTAGAACGTGTACTGTTGTACAGGGCTATTATTAACATGTTCTTTCAAGCTGTTTCACTTCAGTTTCAAAATTGTATTAATGCTACACAAAACAAATCAAAGGAAAAACAAGAGGCTCTATTACTCGTAATGAATGAGTTCTCAGAAGGGAAAACAACTCTTTCTGAGATTGTAGATTGTCTGAACTCAGGTGAGTACTGCACGTGGCAGGACCTCTCAGTTGACAAGAGAGCACCTTCTGGAAATAAAATGCTTAATCTGTTCGTTAATAGATTGTTGGACACAGTTGAACAAGGTAAGACAACTGTGA
>JACKZZ010012662.1_pt1 | contig 62431 bp, 70 predicted proteins | sample 8027871 | NCBI WGS metagenome assembly JACKZZ01 (sample SAMN15724774, study PRJNA655200) | protist metagenome | isolation source: fluorescence activated cell sorting (FACS) single amplified genomes of... | place: USA: West Boothbay Harbor, Gulf of Maine | collected 2000-07-19
TTTCTAGATTTAGAATTTCATCCATATCCATGTTTTCATCTTCACCTTCATAATAATCTTCATCAAGATCTTCAGATAGTTTTGCAGATAACATAGATTGAAGTTTTGGTGTAAAAGCTTCTTCTAATGCAGCTTTTGCATTTGCAAGAGCAACTTCACGAACAGCTTTAGCGTCAGCGATAGCTTCTTTTAAAATGTTTTTTGCCATTTTATTGTGGTTTTTTCTCTTTCGAGTCTCGTTAATAAATTGTACGGGAAATAAGGTTATTAGGAACCTTAATAGGGTTATAAATAATCAGGGACGGCTTATTAGGAAGCGCGTATGTTCTGAATATACATATAATGGGGGGAGGGAGACCAAAAAAGGCGCCATAGGCGCCTTTAATGAATATTTAATTAAATATTACTTCTTGTTTGTAAAGAAAGATGCTACTAGAATCAATACTACTAATCCTACGAAACCACCGTTACCAAATCCATTTACTAATGAAGTTAGGTTAGCGATTACATCCATTCCAAAAACTGATCCGCCTGTTAAGACAAACCAAAGGATTGATACTGGAATTAAAGCCATAAATAATGACCCTAATCCACCTAAAAATCCACTTACTGTTGAAAATACTTTTTCCATGATAATTTTGTTTTTTAGTTAATTAAAATTTTAGACCTACTCCTAATTGTAAATTAGTTGTTTTAGCCGTTGCGTCATAAACCACTTTAGGATCTACAAACACGCCTCTGTGAAACGTAAACATTTTACCTGCACCAATAGATAAGTTATCAGTGTTTAAACCTGTTGTTGAAACGTAAGCAAAGTACCCTTTGTAAAAGTATCTTGCGTGTAAATCAACTGCCATATCAGCAGTAGAGTCGGCTTGTGAAACATTAACACCAACCATGATGTTTTCTGTTAGGCCATATCCTACTGTTGGGCTTACGGACCACTCAGTCCATGCTTTGTTTGCGATGTCTCCAGTACCAATGTACCAGTCGCCTTTTTCCTGTGCGTTTACTCCAGCAACTGTAAGCAGTCCTAAAGTCAAACTTAAAATCAATTTTCTCATTTTTTTTGTTTTAGTTAATATTCGGGTTAATTGAAATATAAGGGAAAACAGGAATTGTCCCCCTTAATTTGATGTACGTATAGTACTATGTGTTTTTAATCTCTCATAGAGTTTAATTGTTTTTGAAACCTTTATTGCTTGACATACATATGACCAGATTTTGGCCAACCCACATTTTTTCGTGGAGATTTTTAAGAAATGAACATTCGATTGTTCACGGCTTTATATTATATTAATGTACCATTATGGTATACTATAGCCGCACCTGATGTTAATTTTACAGCACACATAGGACCTTCAATTGTACCCCCACCATGCATAGTAATATCAGTATCAAATTGAGTTACTCCTTTCCACATGAATCCTCCTGATGAACCTGTTTGAGTTGAAGTAGTTCCATGCCCCCCATATATTCCAAAAGTGATTTCTGATGTAACAGCTGATCCTGCATTTTTAATTTTTACTATACTTCCTGTTACTGCTGTAGAATTTGTTACTACTGTTGCGTATTCGTGATCTAATGCCATAATTTTATTTTTTTAACAAGCGCACATACCTGTGTTATCACAGATAATGTCGCGGATTATATTGTTTACGTTTGTATATTTATATTCTGGGACTTGTATTTTACCCTCATTTAACCCTCCTGCTGGTTTCATAAATGCACCATGTGTAGATGGTGTTGAAACAAAATCCCAACATAATAATTCAAAGTCATCTTGTACTTCTACAGTACCTTCAGCTAAATTTTCTGAAACTGAACCCATACCTCTAGATGATATACCTACTGTGATACCTGAGGCGAATAGTGCTTTTAATATATTTCCTGCTGGTGTGGATAAAATTTCTACATTACCCATTACATCATCACCATCCCACCAACATTTTTTAATTGTATGAGATACATTTTGTAAATTAATTACAGAACTTTCTGGATGGTCTAATTCACCCATTGCTCTATTTTCTTTTACTGGACCCTCCATATATTGTTTGACTTCTCTTTCTAATATTTCTCTTGGATAAATTCTACCATTTTGGTTTTTAGCTTCAGCACGTTGTAAAACACCTGATACTATTAATGATTTATTTTCTTTAATAGAACGTTCTACTAATCTTTTATTTACTTTAAATGGTCTATATTCTTGTAGTAGCATATTATATTTCTTTATAACCTACACTTTTATAGGCTTTTAATTTTTTCTTTTTATTATCCCCAAAGGCATTTGGAGTAGCATAACCTTCACCCGAACCTGCATTGAATGAAGCACCAGTACCTGTCATATTCATTTCATCTAATTCTTCTTCTTCTAACTTTTTATATTCGTCAGGATAGTTTTTTCTAATATGTGTTCTAAATGTATTAAATATTTCTTGTAGTTCTTCTGCTATTTTGTATATTACCATATCATCTGGATTTTCATCAGATAATTTTTGCATATCAATAGCTTCTGCTTCTATATCTTTAACCATATTGATAAAAGAACGTTTATATACTACTTTAGATTTTACCCCTCCTGTTTCTGGATCTGCTGGTTCATCTACAAAATAGTACTCTCTTTCTCTATCTTTGCCCTTATTTCCTCTAGCAGGATCCCCATCTGACTTTATTTCATTAAAATCAGATTCTTTTACATTATATAATTCTGTGAGACTAACCATGTATTGTTTTTAACTCGTTTACTAATTCATAATAGTTAAGTAAGTTAATAACATTATCATCGTTAACAAATGATTTTTTACATAAAGGTTTAATCATTCCCTTTGTTTCATTTAATTTAACAGCTACTGCTTTATCTTCAATTTTTTTAGAATATTTTGTAAGATCTTTTTTAACTTCTTTAATTTCTTGGTTGATATAAGACTTAAGAGAAGGGCTATTAGTAACGCTGTTAACATATTCTTTTAGAAGTGTTTTTTGATTATCTTGTAAATCACTATATTTGTCATTAAATTTTTCAAGTAAAACTTTATATGTAAGTAATCGTGTATCGCTGTCTTGTTTTTCAAAATTTTCTAAAACAACATCTTTTTTAACTTTATTTATTTGTTTTCCTGTTATGTGTTCTAATATTGTTACTTTAGAATTGATAATAGATAATGGTGTGGCTTCTTTATTTTCAAGTAAATTAAAAATAGATGCCATTATTTTATAATCAGTTATTTTAGCTTTAAAAAAATCATTCACATTGTATGTGTCTTTAATTTCTTTAATTAAATTATACTTTTCACGTCTTAACTGACTTTTATTTAATTTTTCATGGGCTTCTAATAATGTGTCAATTAAAATAGTAGCTTTACTATCTTTATTATATTTTTGTGTAGCTAAAGTATGGTATATTTTATACTCTTTTAATAACTCTGTTTTTTTATTAAAATGTTTTTTTAAAAAGGACAAAGATTTTGACTGATTTCCTGTAATAGTATCAGAAGTTAACTGCCTAGTAAGGAGCTCAAACAAAATCCCAGTATTCTTGTACTTAGAATGTTTTACTTTCATGTTTTATAAATTCGAATTTATCGTATATAAATATAAGACTATTTCTAAGACTTAATGTTTTTTTCAGACAACATTCCATTATCATCTTCTTCTTTTAAAATTTGCTTTTTATTACGAATTTTTTGTAATGATTTTTTTAAGCTTTGTGCTTCAAAAGTATTAACTCTATTACCATCTGATGGTTTTTCTATTTTATTTATAGATAGTCCTTGTTTACCTAAAGGATCTCTACTAAAATTACTTTGATCTGAACCATAATTTTGGGGCTTTTCAACTGGACGTCCTGGAGGATTTTCATCATATCCTGTAGGTACTTGAGCAGGTCCTACTGCTTTATCTCTTTTATTACCATATAATGAAGCCAAATCATGTGGGGTACCATAAGATACACCTGATTCTGCTGGGTCATTTCCTTCATTTTCAAGTTGTGAAAGTCTAAATTTAGCCATGGCATCTTCTGCTATTGCTTCTTTTTGATCATTATACTGGTCAGGAGATAAACCAAATATATTTTCATATACCCAATCTTTACTAAATATTTTTTGGTCTATTAAGTTTTGGGATACAGTTGCTTTAGCAGTATATAATTCTATTTTTTCTTGTTCATAAATAATAGAAGGTGTAGTTAATTCTAACTTAAAATCAGTTAATTTTTCATCATCAAATCCTTGTGCATATAAATGTACTAAAGCTATTTTAGTTAATTCTGATTCTATAATTCTCTGAATACGTTCAACTGTACGAGCAAATCTAATATCCATACCTGCTAATGTTGATTTTCCTTCAACTCCTTCTTCATAACCTAAAAATGGTTTAGGAATTTTAAGAGCAGCCATCATTTTAGCTTTTAAATATTCAATGTCTGTTGTTCCATCATAATCTAAGCCTTTAGTTGTATCAATTCTTGTTGAAGCGTCGTTACCCCTAATTGGGATAAAGAAATCTTCAGTCATGTTTTGAATATTAAATTTAAGATTATAATCACCTGATTCTTGATCTATATATGGTGTTTTTTTCATTTTCCATGCGGTATCAGCCATAAATTGTTCTACTTTATCAGCATCAGTATTACCTACATTAACATAAAATATTCTTTTTTCAGGTGCTCTCATAATTCTATGAATTAACATAGCATCCTCCATTAACATTAATTGTTTAAATACTTTTCTAGATGGTTCTAAAAATGATCTACCATAAGGAAGATAATTAGAATCTGTAAGTAATCTAAAGTGAGCTATTTCATAATTTTCTAACACAAATTGGTCTCTTCTAATTGTATTAGTTGCTCCTGAAGCTAAACCATTAGGGTCAAGTGTAAATTTAACATAAGATGGGTTTTCAGGATCTGTTCCTTCTTCTCTTACTACTTCATAAACAGATAAAGGTATAACATTATAAACTCCAAATTTTTCACTTACTTCCATTTTTAAATAAAAATCTCCATATTTACACATACTTCTAATCCATGTGGATAGATTAAATTCAATATTTAAAACATCATAAAATAAATTTTGTAGTACTTTTCTTATATTTTCATCTGATGAATTAATATTTAAAACATCTCCATATTCATTTCTTGTAGTTGTTTCATCAGCCATTATATCTAATGCAGCTGCAATAATGGGATCATGGTCCATAGCTTCATAATCACTATAAAGCTGTAGTCGCATTGACTGGTAATTTAACGTAGGGTTATATTGTAGAGAAGATCCTACAGGTTTGTGTAAACGAGTAAATCTATCATAAAGTGAGTTTGTAGCTAGGTTTCCATATTTTTGGATCCTACCAGTATCCATTACTTTTAATTGTTTTCCTCCTACATTTCTAATAATTACATCGCTTGAAAATAAACGTTGTAATCTTGAAAATAAACTAGTATCTGCCATTCTTTTGTGTTTGTTATAAATATATTAAAGGAGCCAAGTCAAATCTTGTTGTCCGTGTTTTCCCATGTCTTGAGACCAACCTGTTTCTTTTTTATTTCTTTGGTTATTAGTATAGACAGCTGGGGAACTTTTTTTCCAATTATCTAAAGCTGCGTTTGTCATATCTATACCTTGTTGTGCAAATTTAAGTGCTGTGTCTCTTACGTAACATGCTGTTGCTAAAGACATTACTAAATCATCATTGTATCCTCCTTGTGCTTCTGCTCTTCCATTTTTCCAAATAAAGGTTCTCATTTCTTCTAATGTTCTCTTACCTTGAATTGTAATTGATTTGTCTCTTAAATAAGCGTCTAATTTTCCTATTACTAAAGGTCTTGATTTCATACTCATTGTAAAACCAGGAACCATTTTAGTTGTGTCTGTTATATCATATCCTTTAGATAAAAAAGCATCTGCACTTGTTGCTGCATCTCCTTTAGGTGAATAATATAAATTTTTATATCCTTTATCAATTACTACTTGAATTGTATTCCATCCTATGTTAGCATTTTCAATTACAAGTAATGCATTATTATATTCAGTTGCTATTGCAACTAACATATGGCCAAATTCTTTTGTACCAATTTGTGCTTTAAATTCACCAATTTGTCTACATTCCTCAACATCAATAATATGAAATGCTGAGTAATCTTTACTATCACCACGAGCAACATCAGCTACAACTATAAAATTTCTATTATAATCGGGATATTCCCAAATATGTAAACTTCCATCTAATCCTCTTCTTTCTACAGGATCACATAATGTTGTTTGTTCATAATAAGCCATTAATTCTGGGGTAAATACAGTATTACCTGAAGTTGTAAAATCACAATCACATTCTTGTGCTGCCATTCTTTGACCTAATTCATCTTCTTGTTGGTTTCTCCAAGCTTGGTTTCTTTCTGGGTGTACTGTCCAAGGTAATCTAATACAATTAAATCCATTAAGTCCTTCTTCTCCTTTAACCCACATTTTATGAAAAAAGTTACCTGTTCCATTAGGTGTAGATAAAACAATTGCTTTACCCCCCGTTGATAATGTTTGTTGTGATGATCCCCAAATTTCTTCAATTCTGTTTTGTTCAATAAAAGCCGCCTCATCTATAATTAATAAAGAAATTGCTTCTGATCTACCAGCATCACCTGCTGCTGATACTGCTTTTACTTGAGAGCCATTTTTAAGTCGTAATGCTAATTTATTATTTTCTTCAAAACCTAATTTAAGCCAAGAAGGTAAATTTTCATACATAAATTTAACCTTTGTTACTAGATTTTTTGCAGTATCTTGTTTAGTAGCAATTACTAATACATTAGTATCTTTCTGAAATATCATCTGCCATAAAGCTATACCTGCGGATAAGGTTGAAATTCCTAATTGACGAGACTTAAGAATAATATTTCTTTCGTGTTTTTGAAGTAAATTTAAAGTACCTTCTTGAAAAGGATATAAGTTAAATTTAATACGGCCTCTTGTAGGATGTTGGATCATACAATACTTTTTCATAAAGTACACAGGATCCTTAGCACAATTAATGTACTCCTGTTTTATTATTTGTTTGATGTTTTGTTGAGCCATATTATATGTTATACATATTGAGCTACTGCGTTTTTTACTTGTTTTATACGTTCTTCTGTTGTACCTTTAATAGTAATAGTATTACGTCTAAACATTTGTGTAATTGATTTTATTTTATTATCAATAGCCATTCTATATTCAGCGTTAGTTTCTCTAACACCATTGTCTTCTATTTCTACACCTTCAGGACTAACATAAAATAAAATATCATACTCTTTTATTAAATAGTATAAAGTAGCATTTAAATAATGTTTGTGAGCTGAATCCATCGATTCTGATAACTCAGCAAATGCCATTACATCAACTACTGTTCTATCAGTAATAATATTTTCTTGCATTAATTCACTTGCTCTTTCAGCTGCGAATACTAATTGTCCTTTTAAAGTTGAATCTGTATTTAAAGGGATACCCATTTCCATAAGATATTTTGAACGTTCTGTTCTAAAATGATAATCTTTAAATTCAGGTAATTCTTTTAATGCTTTTACTAGTGTAGTTTTTCCTACACTCATTGTACCACAAAATCCTATTTTCATATATTAGTTTCTATGTGTTACTCCTTTAGGAGCAGGTTTTTTATACCAAGGTAAACCTTCTTTACCTTTCATTATTTCATTCCAATCATCAAAAGTATATTCAATACCATTTAAATAATATTCTTTTCTTTTTTGTTCTTTATTAATTAAAGCTGGTCCTTCTTCATTATGGAATACTACTCTACCATTCATATCTAAAGCTGTTGCTTGTGTTTTTGTTCCATCTTCTTCAATTTTATATACTTTTCTTGCTTTGGTTTTAGGTTTAACCCATTTTTGAATATCTTTAATTTCCTCCGCTAAAGCTGCTGCTTTTTGTTCTTTTGTTTTATTAATCATATTTTATTCAGTTCTTGTTGTAATCCTTTTTTAACATACCCATCATTTCTATTGTTAAATATTTCTCCTTTTAAATATTTTTTTCGTTTTTCTTTTTTTAATAATTGTTCTGCTACTAATGTTCCTTGAGCTCCTGACACTGTTATACCTCTTGCTGACAATGCATCACCTACAAAATGTACGTTAGGAAACCTAGTTAAACTTAAATCATCGTAATTAACTAAAGGTTCTGGTGCTAAATATTTTACTTCAGGCATGTAAATACCCCAATCTTTACCTAATGTTGGAAATACTTTTTCCATATCATGGATAAATTCTTGAATGTAAATAGCATAATCTCCAATCGCATCATATAGGGGTTCCATATTTTCTACTACTTGGGTTTCAACATAATCACCTTCTGTTGTTTTTGAAGGTACTCTATGGCTTGGAGAAAAATAAGTTCCTTTACCATCTATTTGCATTTTCTTTACTGCTTCTCTTGCCCAATCAAATGGTTTATCTATGTCTTTAATTTCCATTAAAATACCAAAATTAGTCATACCATTTTCATATTTTTTATCTTTTTTAGCATGACCATTGTAACTTATGTCTCCATATGTGTGTTCAGCTGCAACGTAAGCTGCATTATTATTTGTACAAAATGATCTTAATGAGACCCCTTCAGCTTCAAATTTTCTGTATAATTTAAAATCATAAGCAATGTCAATTAATTTTTGAAAGTGGTGTTGTGGTGCTTCAAATCGTACTCCAATTTGTACTGGTTTTGGTTCTGTAGGTAGTTCATAATCTTCAGATAAAGACTTTGCAAAGTCAATTCCTGATTTACCTACACCAAATATAAGTTTATCATAATCTTCCCATCCACCATCATATATGACTATTTTTTTATCAAAATCGATGTCTGTTACTTTAGTTTCCCAAATAAATTCTACACCTTTTTCTACCAAATAATCATGCCAATTCTTGCCAATTTCATGTAGATAATCGGTTCCAACATGCCATACAGGGAATAAGCGTAAACCAAAATGTGGCTTGATAAAATCGGGTTCTGCTTCAGGGTTTGAACATTGTACTTCAGATGGGTTTGGGTGAAAACGTTTAAAATTATCAATTACTTGATCAAATAACTCCATTGATTTTTCTTCTCCACAATATTTTGATAAATGGCCTCCTATTGATGTGTGATAAGTTAATTTACCATCTGACCAACCACCTGCTCCTAAAAAACCTCTCATTACATCGGAAGCAGGTCTACGATATGGGTCTAAACCCATATCAATAATAGTAATTTTTCCTTTAAAATTGTTGTCTACTAATTTTGTTGCTGCATTAACACCGGCAACTCCGGCTCCTACGATTACTACATTATTCATACTTTACTAATTTTGCGGTAACGTACAAAAAAAAGCTGTGGCTACCAAATTGGAGGCCACAGCTCTCTAAAAAATTTATTTTAAGTCGTCCGGCTATGAATCGGACTGGGTGTTTATCTTTTACTTATTTAGTTTTCCTTTCGCAGAATTTAATTTTTTTATTGATTCTCTTACTGCTTTTTTCAGTTCACCTGCATTTGGGGCTATTTTATCAAAAACATTAGGATTAGTTGGTATTCCTGTTCCTGGTTTTTTACATTTAATTGTTCCTCCTAAAGGTGGTGCTGGTTGACAATTATATGTACCCATTGCTGCATTATCAAGTGATTTACAATTTCCTGGAGTTACTTGTTGTACCATTGATATTGCGCCTCCTTTAGTACAACACTGACATTGTTCCATATCCCCTTGTGTAGAACCTCCACATTTAGTAATTGGATCTGCTTGACAACCTGCGTCTGTTGGGTATATATTTGAAGTTCCTGCTGTGAAAGCTGCGTATGCATTAACTTGAGTCATTCCTCCAATAATCACTGTACAATTAGGGAAATCTGGATGTTCTGGTTCTGGGTGACAGAACCAACAACCTAATCCCCAATCTTCATTGTGTTGTGGGTTATTACCTGATGGATCATAAACTCCTTGAGTCATTTGTTCACATCTAGAAGGATTATCGTTACGATCATCCTCTCTACAACATTCACAATCATCTCCTGATCCTGGAGCTCCTGCCGCTGTTCCTCCTGGGGGGATTGGGAATCCTGCATTTTGGTTAGATTTACATTTTACACAAGAAGGATGATTTGCTGGTAACATTGTTTCACATCCTGCAGGTTCACAACAATGACACCAACTATTTCCTGATGCCGGATTATAGGTGTAATGAGGAGTTGAATTATTTAAGTCTACATAATAAGTACCATTTGATGGAGTTCCTCCTCCTGTTTCACTACATCTATTACAATAATTTATTTTATCAATTGTTGATGGGTGATTCATTGGTACATTTAACCATAATGGATCATCACAATTTCCTGTTCCTGTTCCAGTTCCCGTATAGTTAGGATCACAACAAGCTGCAAAGTTTGGACTTATAGCACTTGCTTGTGATTGTATACCTTTACAAGGATCATTTGGTGTAGTAGGATCCCAATTTGTCCAATTTTGTGTAGTTTCACAACAACCCGAAAAAGACATATTAGATTGTGGGTCAGTTAAAGCATAAATTTGTTGACAATCTGCTGTTGTTTGTTCTATTACTAATTCCTTTATAGATTTTTTTATAAATTCTCTAAGTACAGCTTTTTTGTGAAATTTTCTTTCTCTGCTTTTTCTATAAGCTTCTTTTTTTGCCTTATTTTCAGCTAATCTTTGTTTTTTATTTTTCATTATTTTTTTCTTTTTTCAAATGATCGACCACCAAAATAGGCACCTATCACTGTAATTAATACTAATTGAAGTAAGTCTGTCCATTTTTCTTCAACAGTAAATTGGATTGTTCCTGCATCGATAAATATCATAAGAACTGTGGAAACAACTAAAAATATAAGAATCATTGGTCTAACATTTTTACTTAACCATGAATCACTATTCATGTCTGCTTTCCAACGATCTGTGATATTAGCTTCCATTTTAGTTTCATAATCTGATACTAATTCTTTGATTTTTTGTTCTGCAGCTAATTTTTCTTCTTTAGATGTGTGTAAGTTATCTATAACTCCACCTACACCTTTTACTAGGTCGGCTGCGCCACCTGAAAATATTTTTGTTAATATACTCATAACGTTATTGGTTTTTTATTTTATCTTCCCAATCTCTAAAAAGGAGATTGCCTTTTAAATATGCTTCCATTTCCATTTTTCTCATATGTTTATCATCTTGAGCGTATGTAGGACTTGAAGAATCACCCATATTTAAATCACCTCTTTCATTTTGGTGGTGATGAACTAATTCATGAGAAAAAGATCTACAAACATCTTTTGGATGTCTATTAGTAACATATAATACAATAGACATATCATTTGGACTATAATATGCTGTTTTGCCAAAGATACCTTCAGCATTTTCATCATCTTGACGAAGATGTAGTTTGGGAGTAGTTTCTAGCCCATATTGTTCTTTTGCTACTTTATATATTTCCTTTAAGGCTTCTTTTAATTCCATTATGCTTCGTCTTCTGCGGGTTCCTCAGTTGAAGGAGGAGTAGGTGGTGGGGTTGTTTCTCCTGTTTCTCCTGTTTCTCCTGTTTCTTCTCCATCTATTCCTGGTGTTGTCATAGGTTCTTGTAATAATCTATTAATGTGTTTAATAGCATAATTTCTTTCATCTAAATCACCTATATAATATTCCTTTTCATTAATTTTTACCATTAAGGAAAATGTTTCATAATATACATCAAAGGTTTTTCCATTAAGTAAAAATACTCTATATGAAGGAGGAATTGTGTTTGCTGCTTTAAATTTATCTATAAAACGAATCAATGGGTTCATTTTAAGATCATTTTTTATAAGATTGATTAATTCTTCAGGGGCTTCATATTGTTTTTCTGTTAATAATGTTATTTCTTTTTGGATGTGTTCTTTAAGTTCTTTTTCTTGATAAATTTTTGTTGACATTTTTTTATCATCATCATCCCCCATATTAAATAATTGAGCTTGAGGTATTACTGGTTTAAAAACTATATCTTTAGCTTCTTGTTCTGAAAATTCAAGTTCTAATTTTAACTTTTGAGTATTTTCGTATTGTTTTCGTATTTTACTTAATAATTGTTCAGGAATTGTTATTCCTTTTTTAGCATAATGTTTAAAGATTTCTTCATTTGTTTTACCTTTAGTAAACATTTTAAAGAATTTTTTTACTGTGCCCTCCATTAATGGTTGTCTTTTATGGGCGTCCATATACTCCATTAAATTACTATGTGTTCTAAGTTTTATATATTCTCTATATAAACTTTCTTTTTGGTCTTGTTTAGGGGGATTATCTATTGCTTTAATTTGATCTTTTAATGCTTCAATTTGATCATTAAAACCTTTACTTGCATCTCCTGATGCTGTGGCAGCTTGGGCTAATGATTTTGCTTTTTGTTTTTCAATATATCTTAATTGAAATTGTATAACCCCTTTTTGTAATCTTTTTAATCCTGTTTCATAAGCTTTTTGGTCTGGATCAACAGTTTGTTCTTTTAATCTATCAAATTTTGAAGATTTAGTAAATGTGTCTTTATTTGGAGATACTGTTGTTTTATTTCCATCTTTATCTAAATAACTTCCATCAGGTAATGGTTCTTGTCCTGTTGCTTGACCATAAGTTAATGGTTTATCTGAACCTCCTTTAGCTATTTTAATAGCACCTTCATATGCTTCAATTTCATCTGCATACATGTCTGCAATAGGGCCTCCTTCTGGTTCAGCTTCTTGTTCCATATCTCTAAAAATTTGATCTAAACGATCTTGTAATTCTTCAGTTGAATAGCTGTCTGCTAATTCTTGAGATTTTTGTCTACAAGTTGCTTCTTTAAGGTTTTTTCTCTTCATATCTGTGTGGAGTTTGTTTATTTCTAAACCAAAGTTTTTAGCTTCTTCAGGTTCCATTTGTTTAAAAAGAGATTTAAGTTTTGATAAATCTGCTTTGCTTTCTTCTGAATTATAAGGAAAATTAGATATTAAAGCTTTTATATTATCAACTTTAAATAAATTAAATAACCTATTTGAAGCATAATTAGGTAAGTTTTTTAAATGTTTACCCATAAATTCTATTGCTTTTTTTAACCCACCAGCTGTTATTACTATTTCTTTACCGTGTACTTCTTCTTCTTCTATTGTTTCAAATTGAGATGATATAGTTCCCCCCTTTGGTGATGTATAATCTTTTGCTAATTCATTAAATATTAAAAATAAGTAAGCATTACCATAAACACCTGCTGGAGATACATCTGATATTTCGTAATCTTCTATATAATCTTTAAATTGAGTGTATGTTTTAAGTGCTGCTGCTTTTGCTTTTGCTTTAGAACTATCAATTTGGTCTGATGTTTCTTTACCAAACAGTGCTCCTCTACCTTGAGGACCATTAAAATGTGGAAATTTAATATATGTTCCACCTGATCTTTTGTCTAAAAATGATGAAATTTCATCGTATCCCCCAACAAGTTCATTGTGGTGTACATCTGCTATAGATAACATATCTCTAACTAAATTAATAGTGTCTGGATCAAATGATTTTGGTTGTTTGAATTCCATCATACCTGTTGCTGTCCTTTTAGGTCTAACTGAAAAAGGATATTCATCTGTGGGTGCTATGGCTCCTGTTCTAGGAGGGCCTTGGGTAGTTAAAGTAGCACTACCATATGCTTGTTCTTTTAATTCTTTTTTAATAAGATTTTTTAAATTTTCAAACATTGTCATTTTAACTCTATTGGGATTTTGAGTAACTGGTTCGCCTTTATAATGACCACCATCACCTCCATAAATACTTTTAAGAGTATAACTTAATATTTCAGTTGTATCATCAGGAAAAGGTCTAGGAGAAGTAATATTATTACCATCACCTGCATTTCCACCACCACCCCCTGTGCCTGTGTATTCTAATATAAAATTTTCTATAAAATTTTGAATAGTTTTATTTTCCATTTAATTTATTTTGAATATGTTTTCTTCTTATTTTAGCACCTTCTATTATATCTTTAGACATTTTTTCTTTATCAACTCCCCCCACCCATCTTTCTACTTCACCTTGTTCAGATATATATCCTTCATTTGTAGAATTTACTGCATTTAATAAATATGATTCTAAATCATCTACTATTGATAATTCATTTTTTGATATTAATTTATTTTTATAATCTTCATATTTACCTTCTATTCTTAATTTATGTTCAAATTCTATAACACAATCATGACATGTTTTATGAGTTTTATAATTATCTTTATCTAACCAATGTTTCATTACCTTACTACATTGAGGACAACATAAAGGGATAAATACTTCTTTTTTAATGGCATCTAATTTTGAAATTGTTTGTTTAATACCATTTTTAATTGTCCATGTTTTTCTTCCTTCTTTCCAAACATCTCCTTCTTTATGATTTATTTTTTCTTTTTTATAACCTATTTGTATTCCTGTTGAATTACCAGAATTGCCCGCAATTAAATTACGGGCTCTTTGTACGTCTTTTTTATTAAATTCTTTTTTTAACATAACTTTTTTTAACTTACATCCATGTAATCTCCATGGCTTGCTTCTATTCCTAATTCTTCTAATCTTTCTACTATTAAATCTAAATCTTCTAAACCTGAATTGTATCTTCTTGGTATTAAATCTCCTTCATGAATGTACGCTAATGTGTCTTTTAACCATTCATTAGCTTCATCATATTTTAATTTAGCTGAACGTTGATCTTGGTCTTTACTTTCATAAACGTCTAATCCATAAAAACGACCACCTTGTTCAGTGTATATAAATGTTACTTTTTCATATGATACTGCGTTAAGATCTATTCCCCTTTCTTTATCCATCATTTGTTGAATTTTTCCAACTTTATCTCTGTCGTCTGGAGTTAATCTGTCCATTGCTTGAGCATTGTCAAATTCAATGTCTTTAGGTCTTCTAGGATCACTAGGTCCTGTTGGTCTTGGATTTCTCATTCTTGGACCTAATTGTTCGTATAGAGGTTTAATGCCTGCTAATTGTTGAAATCGTTCTTTTAGTGATATTTTCATTATTATTTTGTTGGTGGGGTTGGTTTAGAGATTGATTTTACCATAGCTAATAGTGTTGTTTTTTTAATACTATCACTTACTTGAGATATTGTATTTCCGTGATCCATTAAAGCTTTCATTACATCTACCCATTCATCTTTTGTATTTATTTTATCTAATAAAGGATGATCTGATAATGTTTGTGCATCTTTAGAGATTTCTTTCTCCTCTTGTTCGCTTAATTTTATTTCAGTTACCCATTTTTTGTAGTTAAATTTTGCCATTTTTTTATTTAATTATTCCTGCTCTTTTTTGTCTTGTTAATTTTTCATTTAAACCAACTTGATTTACACTTTCTAAATCTAATTCCGTAATGGGATCATCAAAGTCAGATCTAACTGCTGGGTCCATTTTAGCATCATCTATAGCTATTTCTAAAGTATCCCAATCTACATCTTGTATTTCACCTGAATTTTCATAATTAAATCCTACTGAAACATCAACTATAAATCTCCACATATCATCTTGTGAATATGCCACAAATGACATGTCTTTACCTTCATTACCATGATCATCAATTACATCTTCTGCATCAAAGTCTACAGTGTGTGATTCTTCTCCCCAACTAATAGTAACATCATCTACAGGACCTGTAGCGTGTCCATATTTGATGTTTACTTTTTCCATTTCATTTTGAACTGGAACTTCTACATTAAATTCACCTGATGTGGTATTTTTATCCATTGGACTAGAAGTTCCAGGACTTGGATTGTTCATTAAATATTCCTCTTCTGGAGTCATATCTCTATCCATTCTGTTTAAACCTTGTTCATTTAAATATCCATATTCTGTGGCTATTTCTTTTAATTTTGACTTCATTATTTTGTTTTTTTAATATTATTAACAAACATTTCTTTTAAAGCTTTTCTAAGTTTTTTACTTTCACTTATAGCTCTATTATAGCTCTCTGTTGGTGGTGTATCTAATCCTGGTAATTCTAATCCTGGTACAGCAGTTGTTGAAGTATCTATATCCATACCTGGTAAATTAACTAATGTTTTTCCTGTATCTATATCCTTTGGATCTACCATTGATGATGGTGCGGAATCGTCACATTGGACTTGTCCTCCTTTAGATACGTGACAATCTCCTCCCCTTTTACCCCCAGGGTTTGCCATTTTAGCATTTGGAGTATTATAACAACCAAATGTATCACGACATTCTGAGTAAGTTGCAAATATTGGTGGGCTTACAAAATTACCTTGTGGTGTATTTTGGTTTGGTGGAACTGGATCTGTTGTTTGTACACACATGTGTGGATGATGGTTTGATGATCCTGGAATTCCATCATTCCAACCATACAGACCACTTTGTGGACAGTAACATTTCCAGTTTTTATTACTACATGTTGATGGTTGTTTATTTGGAATAAAAGGTTGTAAGTCAGATATTACACTTTCAACTATATAAACGGTTCCTAATGGACCGATCTCAGGCTTTTCCATTAAAGTTTTATTTTCACCCAATGCTGCATATTTATCCTCGTTCGGAGCTTCTCTCATAGGGTCAAGGAATTCATCTCCTATTTGTGGATCATTACCACCAATTGTCATACAACCAAAGTTTTTAACTACATCTTCTCTATTACATCTGTATGCTGTTACATTTAAACATTGACAAGATGCTTTTTCTACTTCAGTACCATCTAATTCTTGATTTGCTCCATATTGACCATTTCCTGCTCCTACATTATTACATTCATGACAATTGTCTGATGGATAACCACAAAGTGATACATCATTTATAGTAGCATTTGGATCGAAAGTACAAGAAGATGGATCTGTACATCCTGTTATTTCAACTGTACATATTCCTGGGGGGTTAGGTGTAATTGTATCGGTAAACCCATTTGGCCATGTGGTAGTGTCAGGTAGTGCATTAGGTCCTGTCCCTGTACATAAATCTGGATTTATAATACAAACATAATTGTCTGTTACTACTGGTACTTGCATACCTGCATTTTGTATTTCATATTCAAGACATCCATCAAACAAACATGAACCATCATCATAATAATTAATATATAGTGATGTGTCAATTGGTGTTGATGAATCAGTGTAAGCTAATGTTACACCTGTTAATTCAAATTCTTCACTTGTACAACCTACACAAGGAGTATAAACACAAGAGCCATTATCAGTGTTTGCATTTGGATCGTAATTACAAGCGGGGAAAATTCCTCCTGAACCATCTGGATCCCATCCTGCTGGTCTATCTTCTCCTGAAGAATTATTTAAAGTTGTTGCTGAATTAGCTCCTCCTGCCTCATAAGCTCCACCATTAGTTCCATCATCCATACATCCATCTGCTGTTGTTGTACAACAACTAATATCTTCATTTCCTCCCATTGTTCCTGGAGTTGTTACTGGATCTCCATTACAATCATACAATGGGTTTCCACTTCCATCAACACTAGCACCCGCATAAGTGTTAAACGCAGAGGGGTCAGGACAACCCGCACAAATCATTGTTCCTGTTGATGGTGGGTAATCATTTCCTCCACCAAATTCTTGAACTCCAGATGTTGCATAAATCGGAAAATTAAATGATTCTGTACAACCGTAAGTTCCTGCACATGAACCATCTTCTATAAATGTATTATTTGCTCCATTTGTAAATAAATTTGATGGGTATATTGAAGTTGTTTGATTTGAAATTTGACCTATATTAGTAGCTCCTGAATAAGTACATCCTTCCCAAGTACATGATCCATTTTCTATCCATAATCCTAGAGGTCCTCTAGGTGTTCCTACTCCATCCGACATGTTTGAAGTTGGATCAGCAGCTAAGGTTGTTGTAAATAATGGTGTATTGTTTGAAAAATCAATTGATCCATTTAAAGCAGCACCATATTGCATACATCCTTCATATATACAACAACCTACATCAGCGTTGGTCTGATTTTCTATTCCTGTATAATCTTGAGAGGTTACACCATCTGCACTATTAACAGCACAACCATAAATGTCTGAATTTCCTGTAGTACCAGTGTCATCTGTTTGGTAATTTGTAGCTAATGGATCATTACAACCAGCACATTTTTCACCAAAATTAGAAAGTGTTGTCACACCTGATATAAATGATGAATCAACTTGATTTATCCAAGTTTCAAGATCTTGTGATGTAAAAGGAGTTATTGAATTAATAAAAGCATCACCTGTGTTTCCATTGTCAGAACCATCATCATTTGGGTCCCAAGGTTTTGTAACTACACAATTACAACAAACTAATACTTCTACATCTCCATTAGGGTTGAATGGGTTGTTACCTGTTGTTGGATTTTCAAAATTATCCCCATCTATTTCTACTACTGGGTTAGGACAAAAACATGGCTGGCTTAAAAAACTTATTGTATTAAAAGCAGGATCATAGGATCCTAATGTTACACTGTCTGCATGTTCAGCTGGTGATGATGAATTATTATTAATTCCACAACAGAAAAATGCATCATTTTGATTATCTATTAAACTTGCATCACAAGTATCTGGGTGTAAGGTTAGAGTTCCATAATCATAAGAGTTAACACACCCTAAAGATGGGTCCCAATCAAAAGATAAAGGATTAACAGGATTAGGATTATTAGGCCCACTAATATCTACATTATCTATATTAGGGTTTCTTGGATCTCTTCTGTCTTTTGGATCTCTTTTGTCTTTTGGGTCTCTTTTTGTTAGTTCTCCTGTATCAAGATCTACTTGATTAAACTGTTCTTTAATTACTTCTTTAACTATTTTGTATAAATCTTTTTTTTTCATATTTTTTAAAAGTCTGAGACCATTCCTCCTAGTATAAATTTACCAGTTATCTTAAATGGTACGTTTGCTATTTTTTCATCTCTTATTACTACACCTTCATGGTTATCAACTGTACCCATTGGTGAATTTAACACTTTAAGTACTTCATCTCCTAGTTTTTCAGTAGCTAAATAAGTTGTAAATCCTGCTATTGCCTTTTCCTTATCATCTCCAAATAATTCATCTACGTTACCCCCATTAAGAATGGCTTGATAAACCTGTTTGGAAACAGCTCCTACTTTCTTTTTAGTACCATTAACGTCGATAAATATAAAGTCTTCTTCAGGGATGGTGGTTAATTTATTTAACCAATTATCTAAAGTTTGTGATTTATCTTCATCATTAAAATTTACTTTATATGTTTTAGAAAGAGCATTATTAAAGTTAGGGGATTTTGTCATTTCTGTAGGGACAGATCCGTAAACTTCAAAATTATTTTTTTTAGCTATTGGTTTTAAATTATCTAACATTGATTGTAAAGCTGATTTATCGTAAGATATTTCTGTTGATATTCTTTTTGTTAATGGTCCTCTTTTACCTTGTACTTTTTTACTTTCTATTTTATTTAAACCATGAATAGCTATAAAATTTGACCCATAATCTTGTACGTTAGTTTTTCCACTAACATATTCCATATTAAATAATATGTTTGGATCATTCCAAGCTCCTAATTTTTCTAAATCATTTTTAAGTGTAGGTAATGCTTCATTAAACATATCTAATACTTCTCCTCCTACTTTAACCATTCCATGTCCGGGTTTAAATCTGTCTTCTAAATCTGCCTTTGTTATTCCCTTCATATCTAAAGGTTTTTTAGAACCTCTATCCATTGCAAATTGTTTTTTACCTTCTAAATCTACTAAACGAATAGAACTATTTACACCATCTATTTTTACTGCTCCTGGATTTTTATTAAGAGATTCTGCTGATTTATTAAATATATCTTTTAAATCTTTACCTGAATTAACATTTGGTAAATTAAAGGGATGAGCCATATGTCCTGCTGCTCCCCCCTCTGTTAGTAGTATTTCATTTATAACTTTTTTCCACCAATTTTTGGTTAATGCTCCTTCTTTATATCCCATTTTTTCTGCTTTTTTAATGTCTCTAGTAAATACATCACTTGCTTTATATTTTACTTGTTGTACTTGGTTTGCTTTATAAGGAGGATAATTTTCATTATTTTTTGTAATATAGCCTTTTGACTTTAACCAGGTTTCTACTTCTTCATCTTTAAATTGAATTAATAAAGTTTGAAGATTTCTATATTGTTGATGACCATAATCTAGTTGTATTTTTTCTTTATATTGAGAAAGTATATCATGCCCCCCATATTTAGTTTCGTTTACTTTTTTATCAAAAGATCCTTCTATTTCACAACTATCATCTAAATTTGAAAAATACTCATCCCAAAAATATTCTAAAGCTTCTAATCTTTCTCCTTTTAATTTTTGTTGTAATTCTATAAATTTTAATTTAAAATTAGATGTGTTTAATTGTTTTAATATATCTGAATGTATTGCAAAGAACTTAATTTCTCTGTCTGATAGTTCATTTAAAATTTCATTTACAACCCATCTTCTATTATGACTTTGGGTGTCTTCAGGTTCTGGAATGTCATATAAATTAATTCCTATATGATCACCAATATTTACATTATGTTTTTTACAATAACCTCCTGGTAATTCTAATATTGTGTCTGCTTTTCCCGAATATTTAGGGCATCCTTCTCCATTACATGGTGGGGCACTGTATTCTATTTTATTTATTTTATTATTATCCATAAAAAGTATATCTAAAGAAATTTTACAATTTTGCATGTGAAATTCTCTTTTAGCTAAATCATTATAAGGAAAAACCATACCTCCTTTTAATTTATTTCTCCCCATCATACCTTGTAATTGTAAATCAGTAGTATCCATTACTTCTAAGGGTATAAATTTATCATGAATCACAGCTGTGTTTTCATATAGCTTTCTTTTTAATGTTCCTTTTAAATAATCAGGTACCTCCATGTATTGGTCCCCTTGCTTTGCTGTGTCTTTTTTTAAACGTTTAAGGTTTTTAGCGTGTTTAGCTTTTTCTTGATTATTCATTGTACCCCTCATTTCCTCGATTTCTGGGGGAGTTTCTACACTAAATTCTATATTTGGGTGTTTGTCTCTTAAGGTATATATTGCTTTTCTGTTTTCAGGGGCATCATCTATGAATATAACTTTTTTTGTTGTGTTTTTTAATCTATTTTCTATCCAGTTAGCTTTATCTTCTCCTGTTACTGGTTGTCCTTTTTCTTTATTTAATCCTAAAGGAACTACATAAGCCCATATTCCTTGATCTTTAAGAAATTTTGTAACTGGTAATCCTATAGCTCTTGCTGTTAGTATGGTTACTTTAGCATTTGGATTTTTTATAGATTTTAAGAGTTTTTGGAATATTTTATTATTTAATGTACCTTTATTTATTAAATTTGCAAATGCTTTAAAATCCCAATTTATTTTACTATTTCCCCCATGTAAATCTTTTAAATTATCTTTTGTTTTTTCAAATTCTATAGAAGAAGTTTCTCCTTTTTCTATTATTTTTCCCTCTGGAGACTCTACCGTGTAAGGTATAGGTGTTTCTACTCTTGCTATTGTTTCATCAAAATCATATATATGTAATTCTGATTCTCCTCCTCTAGATTCATTTATTGATTCTTCCCAACTAACGGGTGATGTTTGTCTATTATGTATTCTATCTCCGTGTCTAGGAATATCATCTTTAGGACCATCTGGCATTCCTGCTTTCCATTCACTACTTTTCATAAAATCTAAAGCTTTATTTCTTGGGTCATAAAAATCCTCTTGAATGGATGAAACTAAATCCCAGGCTTTATCTTTATCAATATGATCTGGTAAATATTTTTGAAATGATTCTTTATTATTATTTTTAATAAAATTCCTCATTTCAGTACCTGACACACCTCCTGCTTGAGGTGGAACTAATGTAGTTTTAAATGTAATGTTTTTAGGATCTGCAAATTTGCCTATATTTTTAAAACGAGCATCTTCCATGTCTTTTTCTCCCATTCCTAAATAAATGGTAGATCCCTCAGGTGCTTCTTGTTCTATGAAATCATATACATCTGCTACAGGTGAATTTGATGTTGAGGGTAAAATTGTAAGTTTTTTAGCTATTGGGTCAGGATCTGTAGATCTATATAAATCCCATAACTGAAGAGACATTCCTCTTGTTATACCATCTCTTTCTTTAGCACCTACTTTTACAACTACAGTGTTTACATCTGTATTAGATGCTAACCATTTAGCCATATTATAGTGACCTGCGTGAGGTGGCTTAAACCCACCAGGTAAAAGTGCTATTTTTTCCATCAATTACTATAGTTTATTATAAATATAAACCTTTATGACAAGGCTAACCTCTTCTTCATTAAGGTAGAGATCGTAAGTTCTGTTGCGTTGTGGAGTAATTTTGTAAACATTTTAAAACCAAGTTCAGATGGGTCTTTGTCACCCATTTCTATAAGATAAACTCGTTTTCCATAAGACATAAACGTTTCTGCGTGGTTGAAAGCGTCTTTTAAAGCGTCTTCATCTAACGCAAGATATATTTTTTCTACGTTAGATTTAATAATTTTTGTCATTAATGTTGTAGATAATTTTTTTCCAAACAAAGGAATCGCATTACGTTTTATAGCCATAGCATCGAACGCACCTTCGCACAAAATCACGGGAAGATCCCAGTTTATATACATTTCAAACCCAATTATGTCCTTGGTACTAGAAGCGAGTTTATGTTTAATATACGCGTTTTTATCGAACGAACGACCTACATAATAATTTAAAAAACCATCTTTATCGTATGAAGGTATTACAACCATATTTCTTAATGGTCCTTGTTCACAGTAATGTAAATCATATTTTACTATATCTTGTTGGGTGATTCCTCTTTGATCTAAATAATGTAATGCGTGTTTTGATAATATTGCAGAGCTTGAAATTATAGGTGTAACTTCTTTAGGTAATTGTAAAGTGTTAGCATCAACTTTTTGTTTGACTTTTGATTTGAAATTATATTGTTTGTCAATTTCTTTTAAAGCACCAAATGCAGCCCCTGGAGCATTAGCTTTTTTAAGTAATTGAAAAGCTCTATGACCTTTATAACCACAAACCCAACATTGAAATTTTTGAGATAATAAGTTGAATGTTAATTTATTTTTATGATGATTACAAGAAGGACATTTAAAAACAGCCTCATCACCACCTCGAGCAGATTTACTTCTTCCTAAAATCGATTCAAGTAATTTTTTTAATAAATCTTCTTTCATCTAAAGTCTCTATCGTAAAACTTACCTAATATATTGTCGTTAAGATATTGTTTGTTTTCTAAAACTTCTAACACAAACTGATATTTACATTCTAAATATGTAAGTTCTTTTTTATTATAAGCAATTTGTAATATTGTTCTTTCTAAATCCTCATTATTTGCGTCTTTAATAAACGCATGAGAACCATAATAAGTTTTCCAATCGCTTTCTTTTAATACTCTTTTATATACTGGTGGGCGACCTTTACCCTCCCATAAAGCTTTTTCTTTTTTGCCTAATTTTTTCTTTAAATTGTAAATTAAAGATTTTTTACCAATGTATCTTTTTCCTGTTGGAATGTGGGTTGTTTGGTAAATAAAACCAAATGCGTTCTCTGGGAGATCACTGATTTCTTGTATGTGTTTATTTTGATAGTTCCATTGCATTTAAGCAATGTACAAAAAATATTTTAGGTATCCCAGCGAAGTACAAAAGTAGTGTCAGTTTCATCACTACATTTAATGGGTTGAGCTAATTTACCTACTACTAATAATTCATTATTTTCATTGTATAAACCAATTGTTGTGATATAAGGGGACCATAATGAACTTGTTGTAAAATCTGCTAATTCGTGTTTTTCCTGTGATTTTATTTTTCGTGCTGATAAATTATAAGTACTATTAAATTCATTTTCACTTATAGTACATTGATATTCATGTTCATAAATTAAATGTGAACCTTGAAATTCTATATTTTCTAAACTTGAAGGTGATGATGTTTTAGTTAAAACATTTTGATAAAGGGGGTGTGTTATAACACCAAACCCATGTTGATAAAATAAATTTCCTATATAGGGAGACCCATTTAAACTTGATGATATATTAGTTACTTGAGCTGATGTCATAGCTCTAGACCAAATATTTATATTACTTAAATTTCCATTAAAGTATTTATTTGTTCCTGATTCTGTGTCTAAAAAGGTATTATTTTGTCCCTTTGAACCTATAAATAAATTAGATGTATTTCTTGTTTGTTTTTTTAAAGTAAAAGCTGTGTTTGATATTTTTGTACCATTAAACCACATTTCCATTACCGATGAACTTTTTTGACATAATATATGTGCTGATCCTGTTGCTGTTCCTGCTGAGTTTGTTACTTCTCCTGTTATAGAATTAATTGTATCCCCATCAGATATATCGAAGTATAAAGATTGACTTACTAAATATATTTCAAAAGGGAATTGAGGTTCAGCTGTTATTTGTTTTTGATCTATACTAGCTGACTGTGGTGTTACTGTTTTATCTCCACTTTTAGCTATAATATATCTTTTTTCTGAAGAATTAAAGCCCCCATCTGAACCTGTTGCTTGTGGTTCCATCCAGAAAGATACTGTAAAATCTTCATCATTATCAAAATTGAATTTTTCATCATGAGGGGTGGATATATAAGAACCTGAAAGGCTTTGGAGGTTTATTTGAGATGAAGAACTTATAAATTCTGTAAAAGATACATCTTTATAATATGTTTTATTAATAAAATAACTATCATCATAATCATCAATATAATAGTCTAAAGGGATTCTATTTAAGGCACTTGTATAACTACCACTATCTCCTGGTTTATTTTTCCCTCTTCTCCAAAAACTACCATATACTTCATTATGATAGTTTAAATCTACTCTATATTGGTTTAATACTGCGTATTTATCATATACATCTAAATTGTATTTTTCGTATCCTTTTACAGGACCTAATCTAAATACATTTTCATTAGGATCAGTAGGGTAATCTTCTAAAACAGTTCCACTGATTATTAAATTACCATTAAGATCATCTATTATTTTTGTGTTGTTACTTGAAGATAAATAAAAAGATCCAGGTCTTATTTCAAAACCAATTAATCCTGAGGGTATAGATAATATATTTGCTTTTTGATATAATTCTCTATGTTGTTTTAAGTAATTTATATTACCTGTTTTATTACCTAATTCTGTTTTATAATTTCTATAAAATAAATGGTCAATTTGTTGGTATTTTATAAGATTGATCTTATCTCCCCCATAAATGTTACTAGCAGAACTATAAAGTGATACTGATTCTGATGTCCAACTAGAAGTAACCCATGTTAAAGAATTAGATGCAGCTGAAGCTGAATTAAATTGGTATTGTTTATGGGCATTAAAAGGGATTATCGCCTTGTCTTGTGCCGTAAATTTTTTAAAGACTGAACCCATTTTTAAGAAATATTAAAAGTCTAATTTTACTCTTATAAGTGCTTCTTTTGTAAAATCTTTAGCTACTGGTTGACTTAATTTTGCAACAGCTAATAAATCATTTGAGTCATTATATAATCCTATTGTTGTAATAAATACTTTAGGATTCATTTTCATTGTTGAAAAGTTAATATTATTACTAGCATCTACAAATGATGTATTATTTGTATAATTAAACTGTGAATTTTTAGCTCTAACAAAATAAAACTGTGAATTAATATCTTCTTCAGTATCTACAATAAAATGACCAGCTGCTGAAATATGTCTTAATAAAAGTTCATGATTTTTATCGGCTGTATTTGCATTTGTAGTACCTATTAAATATTGATTTCCATGGTTAAAAGCATCTGGGTTTAAAATAATAAGACCAGCATGTGGGTAAAATAATCCATAAGATGCACTTCCTCCCTCTTGTTTTATATCTGTACCTGTATACAATTCTCCATTTGTTCCTGATACTATATTATAATAACCTCCTAATGTGTTTCCTTGTAAACCATTAGTAACACTATCATCTGTTAAGTGGTATTTTACTACATTACCTGCTCCAGCTGCTCCACCCCCACCTGATATGTGTAGGTTTAAAGTTCCTGTTGATAGTCTTTGTTTATATCTAGCTCTATTTATATTAAGTACATAAATGTCATCTGGTGTGTGTGAACCAAAAGTAAAGTTTTGTGTTTCGTCTTGAAATACTAATTGTCTATATTGATTATAAATAACTCTAGCTGCACTTAATCCAAATGACCCTGTGTCATTAGTAAAATCAAGTGATCCTGAACCATTTTTATTACCATAGGCTATTGCGTATTGAACTTCAGCCGAAGTTGAACTTGTTGCTTCATTAAATACATTAATATAAAATTGTCCTGAACTTGTAGCTGACCCAAAGTTAGCTTGGTAAGAAGCTGTGTGTGCTACTTGTAAATTATTAGTATTTCCTGTCCATGTAGAAGTAACTATTGGAGAAGGATTCTCTAATTTTACTATATCATTTGCTTCATCAAATCTAGTTAAACTCATTTTTTATGTTTTTATGTTGTTGATTTTACTGTAAGAGGAAGAGTTATTCTAGCTCCTGTATTTATACCTTCAATTATTAAACTTGTTACTTTAGAAGTTACAGTTGAACTAAATAACGCATTATTAGTAGTTGCTTGAAAAGTCATTTGTTTACCTACTATTGTTTCAGCTGTTGCTGTGTTAGTGTAATTAGTTACTGTACTTACTGAACTAGCGTTGCCCATATAGGTACCTAGTCCAGCTGCTGATTGAGCTGTTTCTGAAGTTAAACCTACACCCCCTCCAGCTGCTGTAAAAGATTCTCTTAATCTGTTATCTAATAAGGTAAATCTATATCCTTGTGATTCTACTCCTGCCTGGTTATTACCATTAATATTATATGTTTGAGGAGTAATTGTTAAACTAGCTCCCTTAATTACTTCAGGTCCTTGGTTTTGATTAAATCCTGGTATTCTTATGTAAGGTATAGCTGATGTTCCTCTAGCTAAGGTAATTAGTTTTGATTGCATCATATTAGACCCATCAGGCATTGCTTCTATTAAAGGCATATTTTCAATAGCTTCTGCTGCATATTGAGTACCATTTGGGTGTGTTTCATTAAATAACATATAATCAATTTCATCATCACCTAAAGCGAATTGTGTTATTTTAAAAGAACCATCATTTCTAGCTAAAAGTTGTCTTCCTACTTTTGTTAAAATTGCATCTACTGTGATGCTTGTATTATCTAAATATCCCATTGTTGTTATGTTTTGTTATAAATATAAATTGTTTTTAAAAGTGTGTGTTTTGTTTATTTTTTAGTTTTAGGATTTTTCTTATTAGATAAGAAAGGGTATCCCTGTTTAGTTATTGGTACTTTTCTTATTGGAGCTTCAGTTATAAGTCCTGCTTTTTTCAAATAAAAATCTATGTTTGATTTTACAGAATGGTGGGTGTGTTGAGGAATTAATACTAGTCCTTTTGACCCTATACCATCAAATAATTCTGCGTCTTTATCTACATCTGCTATAATTGTATGGTCTTTATCTAAAAAGGATATTTCATAATTAAAAGATCCTGAATATTCACAATCCGTAGTTGCTTCTCCATCATAAGGAGATAAACTAGGATTATTTGATTTACCATAATCTGCTGTGTTGTCACTTGGTATTTCAATAGGATATGCTGTGTCAAAACCACTTGATGTTCGGTCTCCTTGAAATCCATAAGGTCCTAAAGCTCCTCCTTGAACATAACAATTCATCTCATTAATGGCATCCAAATTAACTCCCGGTTGTAATAAATTTTGTAAAGAGGCCTCTGAAAACTGACCTGGTACTGTGTCTTTATGTGTACAACCAAATGATCCAGATCCTGCGTAAGCTACTGATGAAGAATTGTTTAAATAAGCACCAAATAAATCGTCTTCAAATGTTCGTAAAGTAGGAGTAAATCTATGGTCATTTTTTCCCTTAAGAACAAGTTCATGTGTAGTGGGTAAAAAAGCATTACAATGATCTCCTAAGTCTAAAGAAAGCATGTTTTGATCTATTTCAAATGTACTAATACTTCTTTCATCATGAAATCCAGGAGCAAAATTCTTTGTTCCTTGAAAAAAAGTAATATGCATTTCTGTTTGTTCTTGTTCTGTTAGTGTTGTGTCCTCAACATTTTGTTTTAAAAAATCAAGACAATTCATTCCTATAAATTTACTAGCAGATCCTAATCCTGAACTTGCAAGTCTTTCATTATTAAAATTACCCCTAAAAGAATCCTGTATAAAGCCAAAACTTCCACTGTAGAATTGTCTTGTAAATTTATTTGATACTATAGAAGAAGAAGCAAATGATGGGCCTATATTAGCTTTTACAAACATAGGACCCTTATCATCAGCAGAGGAAGGAATCATAAAAACTCCTCCATATCTAAATCTTACTTCAGTTTCTTGGGCTACTTTTTGTGGTCCTCCTGGTGTGTTTATAGTTGTTGTATTTAAAGCTCCTGTGACAAATACATTTCTAGTTGAAGATCCTGAATAATATAAATACATTGAATTATTAGATTCAAGAGAACAGGTTTGGTTTAAGGAAGGATGTCTTGTTGGTGGGTGAAATTTATAATCAAAAGATTTTAATAACCATCCTTTATTCATTTTAACTTTATATTTTCCTTTTAAATTAGAAGCAATTCCTTTGTCTAATAATTTCATCGAAAATGATTCTCCTGTAGGTAAATCATTTGTTAAAAATCTATGGAATTCTTCAAATCCTTCAACATTTCTATTTAATAATTGTACTTCGTCTGTTTCGTGATTTATTATTAATATTCCTTCAATTCCTAAATAAGAGTGATTTTTTACAGTAACAAATTGTTGATCTTCACTTCCACCAACAACTGTATTAACTATATAAAGTGCTGTTGTTTCATTTTGAACAACAGGGTTTGTTGAATAAGTTATATCCCCACCCCACACTTTATTTCCTTCTCCATTAACTACATATTGTCCTATATATTCACCACTTGATGTTAAAGTAGTGTCAATAGAATTATCTGTTGGTGTGTAGGCATTTATTTCTTTGCTTACTGCTTTACATCCATCATATCTTGGGTTTTTCCAAATTATTTGATCTAATAAAGCATCATCAAATTCTACAGCATCTAAAAGTCTATCGTCAAAGCTTTTTGTTGCAAATGTATTAGTTCCGGGTAAGTTTGATTGTTCCATATTTTATAACATTATATGTTTGGTGGGGTTGTGTATAAACTTGAAGTTACCAAATTATATTCTTTATATCTATAATACCTACTAGATGGTCTTCCTTTTATTGCATTTCCTAACAAAACAGATGATTCATGTGCTTTATATTCAAAAGATTTTGTTCCTGTGTGGGGTTTTATAGGAGCTTGAGCTGAATGGTTGTTGGGGAAGTTTTCATCTCTTAAGAAAGGGTCTAAATAATCATCATATATTTCTATAGTTCCATTTGTTCCTCTTTCTAATCTTTCTCCTGTTTTACTAGATGTTACATTTCTTAAATTATTATCACTAACAACATAAGTACCGGGTTCATATTGTCCTTGTGGAGTATTAGGATCCGCAGTATCATCTATATTACTTATTTTATTATCTACATAGTTTGAAGATATTGTAAAATCAATATGTTGGTGAAGACCTTCTGTCATTGTTTGGCCATCACTTCTTACTGGTATTTCTCTTGCAAATTTACTTCTTTCAAGATATGTTGGTTCAATTAAAAGGCCCGTTTTAGTATTTGCTTTAAAAGGAACCCATTGTTCTATTATTTTAAATAATGTATGGTCTGTTTGTTGGATTAATTTTATGTAATCCCAATAGTTGTATTTTCTTTTTATTTTTCTTGTGTATACATCTCTTATATCTTTTAAATCTCCATAAGAAGAAGAACGCTGTGCGTTTGGTAAAGGAGAACCTATATAATCATCCATTCTAAATGAACCTAAAGTATAAATTATATCTTCATTAATTTCTTCAGTTGGAGAAAAGAATATACCTAAATCTTCATATTCTGGTGGTTGTCTATCTAATGTAGATGTTTCTAAACTTCTATTATGAAGTAATATATTATCAGGTACAGAACCAGAATCTATTCTGACTTTTTCACTTGTTGTTGAAGCTCCTACTGTGTCAGGTGTTGGTAAATAATGGTTTTCTATTATTTCTTCCCAAATATATGTTGTATTAGATACACCATTAGTAGATGATCTTGCTGTTATATTTTCATTAGGTGTATGGGAAGAGAGATTTTCTTGATCATTAGATCCTAATGGATATCTAGCTACTAAACTTTCCCAAGAAGAAGAAATTGTATTCCCTGCATACATAAAGGGTTCAAGGGCTTGTTTTTTAAGGGTTGCTTCTGTTAGTACTTCTCCCCAATATGTTCTAAGTTCTTGAATTGATCCTGTATAGTGGTAAGCTCCTGCAAATAAATATTCTCTTCCTGATGAAGCATTTTTACCCCAATTGGTATTAAATGAATTTCCTCCCCAACTCTCTCCTTCTATATGGTGTATGTTTTTTAAATGATTAGCTTGGAGGGCACCAAATTGTAGGTCAACACTATTCCCCTTATCTTCCTGTATGTATATATTCCAAAATTCACCATTATAAAGTGGAAAATATGGTGATACTTTTCTAGAAGTACCATTTTGTTTTAGATTTAATCTTCCATATAAAGTATTATCTCCTACTTCATATATGTCTGCTCCTGAAGAAGAAGCTTCTAAGTGAAGTTGAAAACCACCTGCATCTGTTATTGTATCTCCTAAAGATAAAACTATAGCATCAGAATGTGTTGTTCTTTCTGGTTTTATTCTTATTGTTATTGCCTTATTTCTATCATTATTTGCATGAGCATGTGCCGCCCAATCAGCTCTTACTAAATATTCAGATGCACCTGCTGAACCCGTTAGGGCTAAGCTTGCTTTTTCATAAGTAAAGGTTTTATAATATTCATCCCATTGTATGTCTTTTAAGGGTCCTGTTACTGAAGTGGACCCCCCATATTCTTTCACATTTAAAATTGTGTGGGGTAAACCATAACAACTCATTAGTGCTTTAATTCCCCTTTCTGTTCCTTTTGTTTTTAAAAGATAAGGTGCATTATGGTATAATCTTTTCCATACTTCTTTAGTTATATCTTGTTTAGCTATTGAACCATCATTTGATGCAGTAACTAATGTTTCTGATGCTATTCCAGAAGATGAATAATGATGAGTTACATCATAAGTTTGTGTTCCTTGGATTCCCTCTCCTAAAATATATTCTAATAAATTTGAATTTTCAAACTGATCAAAAGTGTCTATTCCTAAAGCTTTTAATTGAAAATAAACTAAATCTTTAGATATACCTTTTTTATTATGGTGGTTGTTTATTTCAGTTATATGTTTTATATGAGTCCATAATGAATCAAAATGTTGGCCTATCATATCTACAAAACCAATATATAATGTGTTATTAGTATTTTCTAATATATGTGTAGGAATTAATTTGGATAAATTATGGGGATTATCTCTATCATATAAAGAAGCTGATAATAATTGTCCCCCATAAAAAGTTTCATCATTATGATTTTTACTACCTATCCATGTTTTTGCTTCTGAAGAAGTTACAGGAAATAAATTGTAAGGTTTTGTAGATGTTGTCTTAGGCCATGAATATGCTCCTGATTCATAATATAAAAAGTGCTCATATCCATCAAGTCCTTTTATTAAGTTTTGTTTTTTATCTGTTATATCTTTTTTAGAGCTTAATACGTTAATAGAAGAGGATGTATTCCCTGTAATGTTTCCTATTTCATCTATTTGGGAATCATATAATTCTAATAATTCTATTTTATATTTAAAATTTTCTAATCTTTCTTCTGCTTTACTAAAATGAACAAAATTTTCAAAATGATAAGATCTATCAATATCTTCCATACTTTCAGATACTGGTCTTATATAATCATATTCTATATTAGGTACTTCTGTTTTTTCTAATCTGTTTAATAAATGGTTATAAGATGAAGTTACATTATACTCTAATATATCATTATATGTTTTGTATTCAGAAGGAATTGATTGTTTAGATCTTACATCTACATTAAAATTAGGACCCATTAAAGGTATATTTTCATCTTCTAATTCAGGAATCCCCAAATCATATTCAAAAATAAAAGGATCTATTATTTCTTCAACAACTTTAAATTGAGATTGTTTTGATAGTTGGGGAGATAATGGGTCTAATGTTTTAAATAATAATTCGTGTGCTAATGTTTCTTTATTTAATAAAATATTAATACAAGGAGTTAATATATCATTTCCAAAATTTAAAGAGAATTCTTTAAAATAACGAGAACTTTCAATTTCCGAAATAAAAACTCCTGCTGCTCTATCTAATACTGTGTTTGAATTATTAGGTGATGAGGACTTTATTTCTCTTCGTGTACTTGATATTTCTTTGATTTGGAAAGGATAACCATCTGATTGGAATATCTTTTGTCTAAGAACATTAAGTTTTATATTAAATTTACCACTAGTAAAACCTAAATCATTTAATATTTTAGAAGGATTAAATAATAATTCTGAGGTTTTTTGGTTTTCTGGAGAAGTTCCCTCTACTATTGGGGGGAATTCATAATCTGTAAAATCTAAGTTAGATGTTATTAATTCATTAGATGAATTATATATGTGAAGTTCTATATAATCTTCTGGTCTACCAAAAGTTTTTTGAATTGTAATAGAATTAATTCCTTGAACATCACTTAATGTAAGTGTATCATTTGGTATTCCTCTTCCATCAACTACTAATTTATCTCTTGATGCCCTATTTTGTTTAGATCGAGTTATATGTATATTTTCAGCCATTTGTAATTGTTTTATACTCCTTGTCCATTATAAGTATTAATTTCATAAATAGGTATAAATAATCTATCTATTGAAGGTAAATTAGGTCCTAATGGAATCCCCTCTAGTGTTCCTTTTGATACTTTTATACAATATGTTTGATCTAGTATCTCTTCTCCTTTAGTAGGAAATAGTCCTAATCTTTTTTTAATTTTTTGATATGCATTATAATCCCAAGGAATTCTTCTTTTTTTACCAGATTGCATATACCATTTAGGGCTAGATATTCTACCATTAGTTTCGTGCCAATATTGTTCCTCTATTAAAACTGATCCATTTTTAAAAATAGGATGTTTTAATTCTATATTATTTATTTGTTTTTTTATTAAATTTAATTCTTCTTTTAAAATATTTACTTCTGGTTGTAATGGTGATGTGTAGGGTCCTGATAGTTTTTCACTTTGTTTTTTAAAGTAGTTGTGAAGTTGGTGTGGTATATTATAAAATTTATTATTATACATTTCAAAAAATCTTTGTCTATTTGATTTTTTAGGAGCAAATTCTATAAACTCTTCATCTAGAATTTTTATTGCATCTTTATGATAATATGTTTGTTTTTTTAAATCTGCAGAGTATAGGTGAGTTGTAGACGTGTTTAAGATATCTTTATTATTTGAATTTTCCATATTAACAATCTATACAATTTCCCCAATGACACCCTTCAGGTAAAAAAGAAGGATCATAAGAATTATTATTATAATAAAATTGGGTTAAGGAATATTCATTATGAGATTCACATCCTACTGTGTGTTGTAATTGAAGATTAGCGTCTATTTTTTGTTGAGAATCTACTGTTAATCTATAATCACTTCCTGCTATCTGTCCATGTAATGAAGTTTTAAAATTCCAATAATTTCCTTGCCCCAATGCTCTATTAGGTTGAGAATCTATTAATCCTATATAACTTAAACGAGCAGAATTTACTTTTTCCCAATTAAAATGATAATTTCCTATTATTATAGGTTCCCAATCATTAATAGAATTAGGAGTTATTACTCCCTCTTTTACCATCATATATTTTTGTTGAGCTACTTCCCAAGGTTGAGAAAAGGGTATGTTTTGGTTTAAGTCAAAAAACCAAATTAATAGAGAGTTAGGATCTATATCTAAAACTATTAAATGGTTCCCATTAGCCCCTTTTAAAAGAGGTTGACCATAAAAATCATATGTACTATTCCATATTTTATCATATTCACTTAAACCATATATGTTATAAGAATTAAAATCACCACCAAAACCCTCATTCCCTCCATAATTATCGTATCCCGCCATTGACATTCTGTGATTATCTGCATAATATTTTGCTCCATATGAGTTACCTGATGTGAATATTTGGGATAATTTTGTGTTATTTACATCTTGATTTAATCTTCCATGACACATTTCAAATGAAGTCCCATCAAGTTGCATACATAGATTATATATTTTTTTATTTCCACTAATTTCTTCATTAAAACTTAGACTTGATGGAAGGTTTGAAGTTGTATCTTTTGTGTTTAAAAACCATTCTTGGTAGGGAGAAGCACTACTTGCCCCAATGGTTTTATTATTTATTTTTAAAATATCTATTCTACCACTTGCAAATACAATTCCTTTATACTCTCTATCTTTACCCCATTTTCTTCCTGGTTGGACTGAGAGAGAATAAAGATTTTGTTGATTAAATTCATTTACATCTTCCCCTATTTCATTTTCCCAAGCTTCAGGAAATACTCCAGGAGTTTGTGAAGAAGTAACTATTGTTTCTGTGCTGTAATCATAATATATGTTATACATTTCTTCTTTATCCTTCCATTTATAGGGTAATCCTGCGTATTTTAATGCTTTTATTTCAACTGTTTCTCCGGGTTGTATGGATACTGTTCTTACTTTATCACTAACACCATCATCTTGGAAATCATCTTCAATATATTTAACTATACAATTTTTAGTATTATCAACATAATAATCTCCTGCTAATAAATCATATGTGTCATTTACTTCTTGTCCTTGACATTGTAATAATAAAATGTTGTTTTCGTTTTCAAAATAAATCCCCCCATAATCTGCATTTATTTCTGATATAGGTATTGATAAATCTTCTCCTGATAATATAGCCTTTCCATCAGGAATAGCATTCAATTCAGGTAATGTTAAGTAAATTAGTTCAGAGTATATATCTCCAGGATGGTTAAATGCCTTTCGTACTTCTTTATATAATGTTTCATTAGCAAAAGATCTTTTTACTCCTCTATCCATTACCCAAACAGTATCCATACCTGTGTATTTTTCTGATGTTGTTGCATCTCCTGCTTGTAACATAGTACCATTAGCATATAAATTATGAGCTGGGTCTGGTAAATTGGCTATTGCTAATTGTTGATTTAAGCCCCCTAATTTTGCGGTAAGTAATTCAATAGAATCCTCAATTGAAGAATTAATATTAGGATAAATATATTCTGTGCTCTGTTTTACTATAGCTTCATGTGAATTTTTACCAAATTTAGGTATTTTATATTTGATCTTATCATATGTATCCTTAATTTTTTGGTTATTTATATGCTCTTGAGGTTTAGCTAATGTATTAAAAGAATGATCATTAAGCTTAGATGCATAAATATTACTTTTTACTGTTTTTTCTAATTTTATCCTTTTTTTTTCTGCCATTATCTTACAACTTTGAAATAATAATTATCATCATAAATAGTTATTCCATCATCATTTAGATGTTTTATTAGAATACGATAATATCTTTCAGGTTGTAATCCTTTCATATAAAGTTTAAAAAAACTACTTTCTCCATCATGACTTAATTTTGTATAATCTTCATCAAAAGGAATTATTTCCTGTTCTGTATGAGCATCTCTTATACTATATAAAGAGTTTTTACCTGATTTGAATCTTCTATTAACCAAATAATTTGAAGAAGTTGAAAATGTTCTTGTTGGGTATTTATCTCTTATATGAAATCTAAATTTAACTTCATCATTTTGGTTGTATTCGTTTTTATTATTATATAAAGAAACATGTACACTACCACTTAATACTCTAGATCCTATGTCATAATTATTTGTGAGATTTATAGAATCATCCCATTTAAAAGCTAATTTAGGAGGATAAATAGTGTGAGTGTTGTTTGAAAAATATGATACTTCACCAAAAGTAAAATCTGCATTTGTTTCTATACTTTCAGGAAGTTTAAGTATAACTCCATTATTTAATATACCATTAGGGTATGTTTGGCTTGTGTATAGACTAGCACTCCATTTGAGAGCTATAGATGTTATATCTATATCTGTATCTAAATTTTCTCCTACTAAAAACTGTTGTGTAGAAGTAAAATCACTACCTGTATACCATACTCCTCCTCCTTGTGTTAATATTGAAGAACTTATTGATCCTGTTGTGTACGGTGCAAAATTTGTTGTTGACCAAGATGTAGCATTTATTGAGTTGTCTCTTTTATTCCATGTTACACCACTAGATGCTGTTGGGAAATTATGATATTTTCCTCTTCCTTCATTCCATGATTGTGAAACAGCAAAAATAGATAATACATTAGTAGATACTAATTTTTTTGCATCTGTAGAAATTAATTGAAAAGATACTTTTGTTTGATTTTTATTAAAATTATCTACTGGATTTCCTGTAGGGATTTCATTTATTAAATCTATAATTTCTTTAATTTCTTCATCTTTGAACTTCATCAATATCCTTGTAGGATAATTGTATGTATCTGTTGCTCCTCTTTCTTTTAATAATTCAAGAATTTCATCCCCTCCCGTATTTAAATCGGAACGATCAGGATGACTATAAATTGTTGAGTCGCTTTCAGGAAATAAAAAATAGTATGCCATTTTAATATGTTATTACTCGTCCTTTAATATCTGTATCTGGGTATTTTAATTCAAATATACTAGGATCCATTGATGGGTAAATTACGTTCTTTTTTGTTGCATTTTGAAAACCATATTTGTATTGGGAATAACCTAAAGAAATACCTGTTTTGTTATTAAAATTAACTGATTCTACTGTTTGTACTCCTCTAACAGCTCCTAGTAAATTTATTACTTCAGATATAATAATTGGTTGATTTACTTGCCATTTATCTATATTAAAATAGTCTTTAATTTCATTTATACATTGAACTAATACTGCTTGGTTATTATAATTTTTAAATGAAGTTACTTCAAAATTTAATTCAAAATTAATAATAAATGCATCTTTAATATTAATTGCATCTGTTAGCATTCTGTATTGTTCTAAATAAGTTGCTAAATTTGTTTTTGTAGCATTATTTAATGTTGTTAAATTTTTATTTTGATCATATCCTAAAGTATATAAATTTAAAGCTAAAGGATTTGGTATTCTGTTTGGTTCATTTGTTAGTGGAGATGTTTGATCATCTTGCATTATATAAGCTTTAGCTACCCTTCCAAATTGGGGAGGCATAGATAATGTTCTAATTAAATAATCATCTTTAGTTACTGTTCTTTTTTGAGCGGCAAAACACGCCATTGTATTCATTCTTATTTCTTCTATTGTTTCTCCTGCTCCTCCTCCTCTTGCTGCTTCTATATTAGTAGAAGATATAGAAGCTTTGACAAAATTTAACATGCTTTGGTTTACATTTACCTTAGGAGTTATACTTAAAGTTGAATTTTTAGTTATAGTATTACTACTTACATTTGAATTTATCCCCCCTCCTACTAAATATTTTACAGTTAGTGTTGTATTTGATGGTACTTGTCCATATGCTTTTGTATATAAAAAATTAGAAGGATCATAAGCTACATCTAATTTACTTCTTCCGTCTTTAATTCCTAACCCTATATTATCTGGGTTTGGTATAATTTGTTCATCTGATTTATCGCTTGTACCCGCTCCAAATTGGATTTCTAAAGAATTATTTTTTCTTATTCTTGTTGTAAATCTTCTAGTTGCTTTTTTTAATTTTAAAAGATAAGGAGTTTGGTGGTTATATTGTGCTAATTCAGGATCTGTAGATGCATTGTTGTTTACTTCTTCAAAAATAGTATCTTGAGCTAAATAAGGTACTTCATACCATTCATTTCCTTCTGAGTCCATTATTGATTCTATTGATATTATATTAGCATCAAATAATGTTAATGTTTTATATTGTGTTGATTGTCCTATTTCAAAAGATTTTGTATATGTTTTTCCCGATATAGATGGGATTGATTTTTTAAGTAAATAATATTCAGGATTATTAGATGAATCATATTGATATATATTTACTGATGTTGGTTCAAAACTAGATGAAAAATTAAATCTTGTATCTTTTGTGGTATAAAAAGAGGGACCTTCAGTTGAATTAAAAGTTGAGTATTTATCTATAGTTAAAGCATAATCCCAATCAGGTTCATATGATCCCCCTACATTTTTAGAAGGAACTAATTGTGTAATATCTAAATCTACAGAGGCAGCTGATGTTATTTTAGGTCTATATCCTAAAGCATATGATAAATTATATATGTTTTCTTTTTCTTGGGCTAAAGTTAAGAATGATTCTCTTAATTGAGTATCTGTGTAAAAAGATAATACATCTCCTACATAAGCTGCCATTTCAAGAAACATCATTCCTGGATTACCTTCACTAAAATCGTTAAAATTATCAGGAAAGTAAATTCTAGCAAATTCTGTTAAGTCATTTTTAAAAGAATTAAAATCCTTATTTAAATATTTAACATCTTTATCTTGTGTTTTATTTGATACTTTATTATAAGCCATTATTTAAAGTTTAATTGTATTGCATCCTCAGATCCATCTAATGTAGATTGATATATTATAGTAATAAATATAGTATGTTTATCTTCTGACATGTTTATTTCAATATTTTTTACTTTTATATTAGGTACATATGTATTTGCCTGGCTTTGGATTTTTAATTTTAAGTTTTCAAGATCTATATTTTGTTCAAATAATAATTTTTTAATACCTACTCCAAAATTAGGTAAATTTACTCTTTCTCCTGGATATGTTAATAAAACATTTATTAAATTAGATTTTGCTTGTTCCATAACAGTTTCTGTCCCTTTAAACATATTATTTTCGTCTAAAGGGAAAGCTACCCCAATCCTTATATTATTATTTAGATCTAAGGGGCTTTTTCTTTTTATTCCTGTTATTATAGGCATTTATTATCTTCCTTTTTTCTCTGTTATTGCTTTCATTAAATCACTATAGTCTCTTGTAACAGCGTCTGCTACTGAATCTGGCATACCTGTTGTGTCTGTAGTCATAGGTTCACCTGTTGAAAAGGGTTGGGCTAAACTTACAGGTGAATTTGCTGATTCTACATTTGTATCACCCATTGCTGTTTCATTTAAAAGATCATTTAATGCTGAATTTTGGGTAAAATTAGATTTTGGTCTTTGTTTAATAGGTTTATTACCCATTATTTTTTCTCTTAAAGAATTTTTTGTTGTTACAGGAACTTCAACTATTTCTTTTTTATGTTCTACAATAGTTGGTTTTAATTCATCTCGTAAATCTTCTTTAAGTGATTTAATTTCTCTACGTAATGAATAATCGATCTCTTCTCTAATTACTTTTCTAATTAGATTTTCAAAAGTTTTTGCTTTCATGTTATTAATTGTTGTTTGTTATAAATATAAATTTATTTTGTTTCTATATATAAATTATTTTAAAACTTATATTATATTTAGTTTTCCATTCTTCCATTTCTTTATTTATAATATAAATTTTTTCTATTGCTTTTGTGTCTCCTTGAGATTGTAATTCTTCTAATATATTTCCATAAAGGTTTTGAAGATGATCTATTAATTGGTTTAATGTTAAATCATCAATATTAGGGATATTATTTCCATCTATAGTAGCTCCAATACCATTCCCCCCATTTTGGGTCCATATACAACCTGCTGCCTCACATTCTGGTTGTGTTGTATATTCAGGACAACTACATACCCCTAAACCAGAATTACCTGAATTTAATAAAGTATTACAATCTTCCCCAAATTTTAATTTTTGGTATTGTAAATAAGCTATTAATTTATCCAATTTATCTTTTAAGAATAATAAATTTTTAAGAGCACTATCTATTAATCCTAATATTGAATTTGCTTTAGAAGCATAAGTATTTATCATGTTAGGTATAGCATTCATTAAACTACTAAGTTCAGATACAGTTCCTGATGCTACTTTTGCTGCATCTTTAGCTATTATTTGTGGTCCCGCAGGAAATGTAGATGGTGGAGGTATAAATCCTACAGCTGTTATTAATGTTGATGCCGCTTGTGAAACTATATTTAATGATGTTACTACTGGATTTAATACTTGGGGCATTGCTTTTATTTTTTCTAATACACCATCTGGTCCTACTACTTTGTTTAATGTTTCATTTGTAGTTTCTAAAGTTGAAATTCCTTGATCTATTGCTGTTTTTAAAGTATCTATTTTTGCTTGGGTTTCATCTAATTTTTCATTAAATTTCATTTGTCCTTCTGTTGAACAAGAATCTTGATTAATATCTGTTTTTAATTTATCTGTTAATTCTTGTGGAGTAGGTATTTGTTGTTTTAATTTTCTTAGTTGTTTTTTTCCCTCTTCTCTAACTTTTTGTTTTGCTTTAGAAAGAACGGCATCAACTTGACTATTTAATAGATTTCTTATTACTTGAGTAGACATATTATACTAATTTTGTATTTAAACTTTTTATATTTTCTATATCTGCTTTTATATTTTTTATTTCTGTTTTTCTTATTACAAACATAGCACTATTAGAAGGATTTATACCTGTTATTCCTCCTGGAGGGGTAACCACATATGATACTTTATTACATATATCATCCATAATATCTTCCATTAAGGATAACATATCATTTAATACTATTTCTAATTCATCTCCTAATACTGCTGGTTGGATAGGAAAAGTATCATCATATTGTAAACCTAAATATATATTAGGGGAATTTACTACAAACTTACTTGTATCCCCATCAGGACTAGTATCAAAATGAAAACTTCCTCTTGTACTAAAACCTATAGCTTCTTTTGAAAATAATAAAATAGCATCTTCTTTAGCATTAAAAATTAATCTATTAGAATTTATTATTACTTGATTTCCTTGATATGTGCCTGGGGCTTCTGGTATATATGACATATTATATTAATGTTTGATCTGCATCTGTTATTCCGTGTGTATAAACTCCTCTTCTTGTTGTGTTAGTTCCCTTATAATATTCATGTAAATCCTCTCTTGAAGAAGCTAAACTTAAATCTTTATTATTTTTACCTTCTTGATAAGAAATGTGAAGCCATGAAGGACTATAATTACCCCCACTAAAAGCTCCTTTTTCGGGAAACTCCCATATCATTTGACCCCATGTGGGTAAATTTAATATAGCCCAATTAAATAATTCTGAAGATTCTCCTTCTGTATAAATTAAATCTACTGCATATCCTTTTATATGTTGGGAATTTTTTACTCCTGGAGGGTTTATAGCTGCATTTAATTCTTTACATCTATATGCTGAGGTTATTCCTATAGAATTTCCACTACTACCAGGAAGATTATTAAAATGATCTATTATAGGCCCCACACAATTACTATGTAATGCTTCTAAATTCCCCATAATAAATTCATAAGTTAAACTTGGATCATCTATCATATCTACTCCAGGTACATTATTTATACCTTTTTTCTTTGCTAAACTACTATATATATTTAGTTTTTTATTAAATCTTGGTAATGCCATAATTTTAAGGGGTATATTGATCTAAATCTGTTTGGTCTGATACTGAGGGGATGTTACCCATAGGAAGATTTCCTAAAATAGATTCTATATCTTCTCCTTCTGGTACTTCATATGATTCAGGTAAATCAACATCATCTCCAGGGAATAAAGGATTATCTCCTTCTGTTCCTCCTATATCCCATTCTGCTGTGTCTTCTTCTATTATTTCTTCTTCTATTTGTTCTTCTAAAGGTATTTCTATAGGGGGGCTGTTTAATATTGGGTCTTCTGTTATGTTTGGTCCTATAGGTTGTTGTTTTCTTTCTGGTTCATTTGTAGATTCTAATACTAAATTAGCTCCAAAAGATAAATTATAAATTGAGGCAGGGGTAAATCCTGTTAGTTGTTGTTTAGATGTTAAATATATACTTGAATCGTCCCCATCTATATCTTCAATTATGTGTTCATATGTTGCCCCTTGTTCATTTCCTATTTGACCATTTCTTATAATAGTAATTGGATTTCCTATTTCTCCTTCATTACTCCATCTATTATTATGTAATAATTGGTTATATGTAGTTGCTCCTAATCTTATAGAATTACCATATCTTCCCTCTATCATTACATCCCCCTCATAGGGTCTTAAAGGTCTTACGTTTTCTAATTCTTTAAAATATCTACCTAATTTAATAAAGTATTCATCTTCGCTAACTGTTGCTCCTGCTTCTATTTCTTCGTTTGTTAAGGTAGGAATATCATTAGCTAATTGGGTAGGTAAAGCATTATGGGTTGGGTGGTTTTGTAATCCTATTGGAGGTAAATAATAATCTTTAGATGATCCTTCTTCATTAAAATTATAATCAGGACCTAATGTTAAATATACTATTTCATTTTTTACAGGATATGAAGTTATGGAATAAAAAAGAGGTCTTGCAAAAGGAAGTTGAGAATAATCTTCTTTAAATGGTGTTGATTGGTTAACTTCTGTATATAATATTGTACCTATTGATTCATGTTTTCCACATCTTTCCCATTCTAGATGTTCTTCATCTAAAATAATGTCTTGAACTCTTACTATTCTTAAACTAGTTTCCATCTGGTGCCTCTATTTGTTTTGGTTTTTCTACTGATTTTGAAATCTCTTCAGTTAAATCCATTAATTGGCTCATTTCTTCCTCTGTTAATAAACCCCCATCCCCACTTTGAGATGTACTTGTAGATAAACGTTGTACAATAGCAGCCATTTTAATTAGTTGGTCGTCATTTTTAACGCTTATTTCCATATATTCTTTGATTAAAGGAACTACAACTGTAGCATCACCTAAAGATTGGACTAAAGGTCGTAATTCCGCTATTAAAGATGCAAGTTGTTTAGCTTTTTTCTTTTGATTACCGTGAATTTCTTTTAATAAATCTCCAAAAGATTTATCGTCGAATAGTATTTGATCTAATGAATCCATATTATTTTATTATAAATATGGAAAAAATTAAACTTTTACATATCCTTTTTCGTCATATTCTTGGTATAGTTCCCTATATAGTGTTTTTAGTTTTTTAGTAACTTTAGTAATAACAGGAGTATCTACATCTGTTATTTCTCTTATGTAAATATAAAGGGCTTTTTTATTAAAAATTTCTAAATTTTCTCTACGTTTAAATAATATATTAATAGAATCACATACTTTTCTATCTTTATCTTTTTTAAACATAGTAAACATATGTTTATCAATATATTCAGTGAAATAATCTATAAAATCTTTTATATCTTGTTTACGCCCATCTCTTCCTAACGAACGTAAAACACCTTCATCCTCATCTGCTTTTATAACATCTACTTTAGCTTTTTTCTTTTTATAATTGTTATTATTATATAAAATAAGATAATTTTTACCTACAATTGAAAAATAACTAAATGCTTTAGTACCCTTTTCTGGTTTAAAATAATCTAGTTTTTCTAAAAGAAAACAAATCACTTCGTGTTTTAAGTCTTCTAAATCATCTACTTCTGTATAATAGAATTTAAATGTGTGAATTAAATTTTCAGCTAATTTGTAGAAAGGATAATGTATTCTTGTAGCAAATATATTGTCCCTTTCATCTTGGTTTGATGATGCTAAATATTCTTTTATAGCTGCGTCTGTGTCTGGTGTAAAATATTGTTTTTTTGTTCTTTTTCTTCCTCTTTTTTTCTTTCCTGGTTCGGGAGATTCAACAACTACTGGTTCTGGGGGAGGACTAGGGGCATACTTAAGTTTGTTTGACATGTGGTTTTTACTAATTTTTTATTTAAGAGTAAACTCGTTTAGAGCTTCTTGAATTTTTTGTACTTCTTTAAAAAAGAAACCAATTTGATCATCTGCGTAAAACATACCTTTATCATCTATTTCTTTTAATCTTTTATCGCATGCAGTAATAGCTTCACTTTGTTTAGATATAAAATCTTCTAAAGTTTCGTTTTTCTTTACTAAATTTCTAATTACAAAGAAAGAAGTAACAATAATAGCTGTTAATATTATACTAAGTATTATTTCCATAATTAATCTTTAAAAAATGAATCTATAACATCTAATGTTGCTGATGCTAATTTTGGGTTATTTTCTGTGTTTACTTTTTTAGCTGCTCTAAGTGTTTTATCACCTTTAGTAGCATTTGCTGGTTTAGATGGTGTTTTTGGGTTAGCTGAATTATTCCACAACTCAAATTCAATTTGAGCAGCCATATGATCTGCTTGGTGCATTAATAATGGTAAATGTGTTCTTAATCTAGTCTCTTTTTGACCAGACATAAAGTAAAACTTATTTGACTCATCATATAAACCATCATGAATTTTAATGGTAATAAATTCATTTTGGGTAACTTTACAACCAATTTCCTGTAGTATGAATAATGAACGTTCCGGGACTTTCATTGCTGGAATGTCAGTGTTAAACTTATACATTTGGCCTAATTTATCCATATGCCATTGTGAATCGTTTGGTTGATAATATTCACCTTCTTGTTGACCCATCTTACCTAAATCATGGAATAATGCTGCGAAATGCATTTCTTCGACAGTATATGTGGAAACATCACCACCCATTAAAGCCCACGTTTTATATAACGAATTAGCGCAATCATACACACGCAAAACATGGTCAGTATAACCACCTGCAAATGCTGAATGGTGCCAATTTTTACTTGAGGCAGGCATCATCATCATTCTTTCTTTATACTTATCTAAAAATGGTAATAGTATGTCTGTTCTTTCTTTTGAAAAACATGTTCCTATTACACTTACATAACGGTTCCAATTTGCTTGGATTTTTTCTGCTGACAACATATTAAAGTGTTCCTGTTTGTGCTGTACCTCTAGCTCCTAAATTATTTGTTCCTGATATAGTTATTATATTTTGGAGTTCTTCAAAACGTTCTTTTAATTCGCCATTTTCCATAAATTGAATAGCTTCTGCTGTTTGGCCGTTTTTAACTTTTGTTCTTAATTTAGCTAAAGCCATATCTAATTTATCTAAGGCTGTTTGTGCTTGTCTTGCGTATTTCATAATTGTTTTTATTGTTTATTTGATTATAGTAAATTATTCTGTGGAATCCAAATATTTTTGATATTGTTTATTACACCATTCCATATTTTCTTTTAACATTTTTTTACGATCTGGTGGTATATTTAGGAAATCTGTAGTTTCTATTAATAATCCAATTGCTCTTATATGTGTTAAATCTTCGTTAGTCCCTTTCTCTTGAATAAATGTTTTTAATAATTCAACACTTTTAAGATATTCGTCTTTTTTAACTTCTGCTGCGGATTGTTGTTTTTGTAATTCATGTTCTTTATCATTGTCATCAAAGAACGACATTATATTAGTACCGGAGCGGTGTATACCTTTTAACTCATCCGCCTTTTCCATTCGCTTCAGTGTTTCTTCTATATTTTTCGGATTATATTGCGTCATTGTGTTTGGTGTTGCGGTCCGCTGTTCACCTTAAAACCCCTACAGTTGTAGGATATAACTTAAAATTGGGGAAACCAAGTTTCTATCCAAATGTTTTTGTAAAGTTAAGTTTCATAGCACTTTGTGAAGAACCCATATTATCTAATATTTTTTCATTATCAAGAGCAGCAAAAGTAACATGAAAGAACTTCATACTACCATCTTTTTTAAGATTAACTAAATGATTTCCGTCACCTGGTTTTCTTTCTAATTTATCTTTTAGAAATTTCCTAGCCATAGCTAAAGCTCCTTCTTCAGCTGTTGTATAACTTAACATAGAATCTAAATAATCTACATTATTTTTTATATCACTAAATACAGGATATAAATCAGATAATTGTTCTAAATCTACATCTGAAAAAGCAATTACATGTTCAAATGCTTTTACTAAATCATTTCCTGAAAAATTAGTTGGATTAACTGTTTTATCACCCCCATCACCACCAAAAACTCTAGCTAAAGTAGATATACCAAATATAACACTTAATAATCTTAAGTTTTCTTTATCAGCACCATATCTACCAATAGATAATTTAGAATTATGGCTTTTATATGCTTTAACTTCAACACCATCTCCATTAAAAAACAAATCAGGATCATCATTTTCTCTACCTTCATCAACTTTAACATTTGATTTTGAATAATGATATAACCAATATAATGATACTTCACCTTTTCCTACACCAGCTGTTTCAACTCCTTTTTCTGTTTTTTTATCTGGTTTGGCTTCCCATAAATCTTTCCATACTTTTAAATCACTACTATTAACTTGTTCTTCAAATGTATTTTTAGAAAATTTATATGAATTATTTGAAGTAGGTATAATATCAACACCTAATGTTTTTTTAATTAAATCATCATATTCAACTGATCCTCCTTGTATTTGAGATAATTCATCATCATTATCTTTTTCTCCTGGTGGTTCTTCGTTGGGAATTTGTTCTTCTTCACTATCAAATTCTTCATCATCTTCAATTTCATCATCAGTTTGTACTGTAACTGCGTCTTCTTGTTCTTTTAAACTTTGAATGATATCGTAAGTAGGTAAATTTAATTCGTTTAGTATTTTTTCTAATACTAAAACATCAGAAGGGTTATCCAATGACGGATATCCCCTTTCTGTTTGGTAAGACCATTCTAATAATAACTCATCAAGAGTCATAAGATTTAACCTTTAATAATATTGGCTAACTTTTTAAATCTTTCTTGAAGTGCTTCAGCATCTTCTTCAGCATCAGCATCATCAGCACCTTCAGCATCATCCTCCATGTCTGCATCACCAGCATCCATATCTGCATCTGCTCCAGCTGCATCACCTGCATCACCTTCAAAATAATCTTTTAACATATCATAGATATCTTTTAAAGTATCTTCAGGGTTTTCATCTCCTTCTGTAGCATCTACATCCATATCGTCTACATCTACTGTTGGAGCTGCTTGTTCCATCATATAGCTTTTATATTCTTTAGCTATCATTGATTTTAGTTCTTTTAAATTCATTTTTCTATTTTTTTAGAATTATTAGTTTTTTTATTATTTTTTTTAGAAGGTTTTTTTCCTCGTCTTTTTTTTCCTTTTGCTGCATCTACAACATCTTTTGCTTGCGCAACAGTGTTTTTAGCTGCTTTTTTAACATCTGCTAGTTCTTTTTTCATTTCAGCGATTCTAGCCTTCGCTTCTTTTAATGCTGCTTCTGCCTTTTCATCCAAATCTGTAGAATCCCAAAGCGCTTTCCACAACCTTTTAAAGTAATTTTTAACTTTACTCATAAATTATTAATTTTTATTTAATACCTGATCCTAAGGCACCACCAACTTTTGCTAAAAAAGTAAATACTTTTTCTAATTTAGGATATTTTTCTGCTATAGCTGGATCTTCTGCCATCATTTGAAGTTGAGTTGTTATACCAGCTGCTCCAAGTACGCCCATTAAACCACCTAATACTGTCCACAATTCAGGGCCTTCATTTAGTAAGTCCTCTTTAGTATATTCTTTTATTGATTCTACTTCTTCATTTTCATATAGAGGTTTAATACCTGCTAATTGGTGGAATCTTTCCTGAAGTTTCTGTTTTTCCATTTTATTTTTATTTATTTTATTTTCTTTTATTGGTTTTGCTGGTTTAAACATTGCATCAGCTGTTTTTACTCCTTTAGCAACTCCTCCTCTTCTTTTAGTTCTTTCTACTTCTGAATCCCCACCAGTTGTCATTCCTATTCCTGTGTTTGCTTCTTTACATGTACATCCACCACTACATCCACCACCACAAGTGGGATCATCTGCAAATGTACCTCCACTGCCAGGACACCCATCACATACATAATATGTTATATTTTCTTCTAACTCCATCTCAGATAGAGTTTCTCTTATTATATTTTTTAAATCACTTGCTTTCATATTTTATTATTTATTATTTATAATCTTAATCCTTTTGATAAACCTTCTAAGTATGCTGTTTTAGCTATTTCATAGTAGGTTCTAATACTGTCTGTTCCTTCTCTTAATGAGATACCATTTTCTCTAATAATTTCAAGTAATCTTAGGTGATTATCTCTAGTCATATCAGTAGCTGCTATTTCATTTCTTTGTTTTCCTATTTCTGCTTGTGCTGCTTCTCTTTCTTTCTTTATAGCTGTTCTTCTGATTTCTAATTTTTTTATAGTATCAGGAATATCTTTACCTTTAACGTCAGCTGATTTTACATCATTTCCTAATTTACTAAAAATTTCAGCGTGTTTTTCTAATTTTTTAACGATAGTATCAGGTAATGCAATAGCTTTTTTATACTTATCTACATCTTTATCTTTTTTATAATCTTCTAAATGTTTATCTTTTAAAAATAATAAACTACCTTTACCTGGATTTTCTTTATCAAATTCTTCTTCTCCTTTAGACTTTCCAAATAATAATTCATCAATAGCTTGTTCTTCTTTTTCAAAACGAGCCATTCCTTTTTCAGCTTTTTTAGCACCTTTAGTTGCTTTTACAGCTGTTTTATCTTCATCTTCTTCGTCTTCTTCTTGTTCTTTTAACATTTTAACTACTTTAGATCTTATAGCTTCTTTTAATTCAATCATTTTATCATCTTTACCTTCTTTACCTACTTCTACCATTCCATCTCCTCTTTCTGAAGTGAAAGATTTTAAATAATTATTAAATGTTTTTTCATTAATTTGACCTCCTTGATTCATACCTGTTTCAAATTGTATTAATGCTGAATAATAAGCATCATGTTTTTCTAAATTTTTAAGTACTTTTTCAGTTGATTTTTCTCTTTCTTCAACTGTAGATTCAGATAATCTTGAACATCCTACTGCTGTTAATTCATAATCCATACCTTTTCTGAATTCGTATGGGTTTACTCTATCTAATTGATTTCCTACTCTTGATTTATTTTCCCAATCTGATATTTTTTCATCTTTTTTAGGAGTATATCCTGCGTACTTATTATTTGCCATTTTTATAATGTATTATTCCTATATAAATATAAATTTATTTTGGAAGCTGTGTTATTGTTTTATTATTTGTTTACTGTATCGCTTACTATTATATATTATAGATAAATTATATAAACCATTTGATAGGTTTGACAAATCTAATCGTTTAGTGTTTTCTTCTTCTATTAATAATCTACCCATCATATCATACACTTCAATTTCTATTTCTAATCTAGTATCTATAGTAATTACATTTTTAGTAGGGTTAGGATAAACTACAATTCCTAAAGAAGACACATCTTCTATAGAAGTAGGCCATCCTAATTGACAATAATCATACATTGATTGACAACTTGCATCCCAGTCTGTAGTACAACAATAATCATCAACATCAATTACCCAAGCAAAACACCCATCATTTAACCAGTAAGGTAAACCTTCTCCTTGATAACAACCTGCATCATATAAACATGCTGTTGAATCAGAAGTGTTAGCTAAAGGATCGTAATTTGCAGCACTTACATCAGTACAACCAGTTATAGGTAATATACATGTTCCATTGTCTGTGTTTGCTAAAATATTATAATTTAATGCAATTGAATCAGTACATCCAAAAATAACAGCAATACACGAACCATTGTCAGTGTTTGCAAGTGGGTCATAATTAAATGCTGTTGCATCCATACATCCATAAACATAAGGAATACAACTTCCATCATCACTGTTAGCTAGTGGGTCAAAATTAAATTGGGTTGGATCAGTACATCCATAAACGAAGGCAATACATGAACCATCATCAACATTAGCTAATTGATTATAATTAAATGCTAAAGGATCAGTACAACCTAAAATTGTAGCTATACAACTACCATCATCAGTGTTTGCTAAACTATTATAATTAATTGCTGTTGAGTCAGTACATCCTAATAATTCTGCTATACAAGAACCATCATTTGTATTGGCTAAAGGATTATAATTAATAGCTGTTGAATCTGTACAACCATTTACTATAGACACACATGAACCATTGTCAGTATTCGCATTTACATTGTAGTTAAACGCAGTACTATCCGTACATCCATATATATATGAAATACAAGAGTTATTGTTAGTATTCGCAGAAGGATCATAGTTAAATTGTGTTGGATCAGTACAACCATAAATCACAGGTACACAAGATCCGTTGTCTGTGTTAGCTAAAGGATCATAATTAAAAGCTAAAGGATCAGTACAACCATAAATTGGTAAAATACATGTTCCATCATCGTCTGTTGCATTAATATCAAAGTTTAATGCTGTAGGATTAGTACAACCAGGTATTTCTAATTCATCACAAATACCATCACTATCTGTGTCTAATATACACACATTATTACAATCATAATATTGTACTGGATATTGACACCCATTATTAACTGTAGCTGAAGCATCATAATTACAAGCTAAAATATCAGTACAACCAATGTAATAACAAGAACCATCATCAGTGTTAGCTAAACTATTAAAATTATCAGCGATTGGATCTAAACAACCATAAGAAATTGAAACACAAGAACCATCATCTGTATTAGCTAATGTATCATAATTGAAAGCTAAAGTATTTGTACAACCAAAGATAAATGGCTCACAATTACCATCATCTACATTTGCAGAATCATTGTAGTTAAATGACAATGAATCCATACACCCTAAAATTGTTTCTATACAAAAATCACCACAATAAGGTGTTGCAGAATATGTTGTCCAAAATGGAGATTGAAATGATTGTAATGCACCTTGTCCATTGTTTGCAAAAGGATTGGTTCCTTCTTCAATTAAGATAGTACTATCTGGATTATTCAACATAAGTGTGAAAGAATTATGCCATGTTTGGAATTGTACTTCTTGTGGTGGTTGTTGTGGTCCACCAACTTCAAAGTAATACACATGAACTGGTACATCTGAATCTAATGTTAAAGGGAATGATTGGCTATAATTTCCTGGTCCCATTGTGAATGTACCAAAGTTGATTCCATTTTGATAAACACCAAGATAAGAATTACCCCATCCGTCTCCACCAGCGTCTCTTATTTGTAATATATAACCACAATCAGCAACAAGATCATTTATTGTAGCTGTGGGGTCATAGTTAAAGGCTGTTACATCAGTACAACCATAAATGTGAAGGTTAACACAAGTTGAATCATCAACAGTTGCTAGTGGATCAAATTCTTGATAATCATCATCCATACAACCATAAACTGGAGGGGCTGATAAACACGGTACACCAAATTGTACTCCAGAATATAATGTAGTTCCAAAACCTGGATTGTCCATCCACCAAATAGTGTCTCCTAAACAATCATAAATAACAACCATACCATCTAATGTTCCACCTGATGTAGAACCAGCCATTCCATCACCATAACTATCTGTTACTATTAATTCAAATCCTGCAAATTTATCTACACAAAAATTATAAGTGTAAGTTTGACCTATATCATTAAAATTATATGTACCAGGAAGTTCAGATTGTATTACTCCATACCCACCACTTGTTATAGACCAACCAGTTTCACTTGGCCAATTATCAAATGTGATTTCCATTGTGATTTGATGTGTTAAACTTGTGTCACAAGATGTTCCTGAGCAAGAACCATCATCAAATGTTGCCCAAGGATTATAAGTTGGTTGAGTTGGATCTGTACATCCTGCTATACAAGAAGTAGGTGTATATGCCATAGTATCTGAAAAAGTACTATCTGCAAATTCAACCATACCATAATGTTCTACTGACCAGTTAGGAGGCATTTGTCCATTACCAGCATATACTGCAAAGTCTTGTTGGTTAGGACCAAGCCCATATTGAAAAGGACCAACACCTTCTTCGTTCCAATACCAAAATCTAACTGGGTTACAGTTACCATTAGTTGTGTCGTTTTGCCAAAAGAATTGTACTAAAGTTTGTCCAGTTGGTAAACAAGTTTGTTGTACTGTGTCAGACAATAAACCACCGCATGCTGGATATGTACAAGGACCAGGCAGATATGCAGTGGAGTCATAATCTAATCCGTTAGGATCTAAACATCCTATAGTAGGAGGTGCACAAGGGGCAACAGTTAATGTTTGTACTAAACTGTCTCCAAAGTTACCAGCAACATACATTAAAGTATCTTGGCATGTATTACTAATCATGAACCAACCATCAGTTCCACCCCATTGAGATGAACCTAATCCATCACCAAATTGGTCGTATATACTTGCAACAATAGTTCCACCAAGAAAAACAATAGTATCATACATTGTATTTGGTAGCATGTTGCTATCATTTTCTATAATAATAGGGGACCCACCAGGAGGTGTAATATTCCAACTTGTTTCAGATGGATAATTGTCTGTCATTAATTGGATGTGAATCCAAGAACCTTGTGTGTAACCTAAAAAAGGTATTAAAAGTGTTAGTAATAATATCTGTAATTTTTTCATATTTCTATTGTATTAAAAGGCTTCCATTATTATTTCATCAATTTTGCCTTGTATTTCCTTCTGTTTTGTTTCCATCTGCATCATAATATTTGCTTGGTATCTTGCAACTTCTTCACCCCCATTAAAAATAAGGATAGTAGGAACTACAACTATTTTATAAGTACCTGATGCTTTTGCATCTGTTGCTATATCAATAAATTTAGTATCACAATCAGATAATTCTCCAACCCATGTTACTTTATTAGCTTCATTAAAACCTGCATTAAATTGTACTACACATAAACCATCACCACAAGGAGACTGACCCTTTGCAGAACTTGCCATTAACATAAATAGTAATATTAATAAATAACCACCAAATATTTTTACTGATGTGTTGTCTTTTTCCATATTAGTGGTTTCTTTGTTTGTCAATTTTTCCCTCTTTAACATATCTAATACTATCCCAAGTACCATCTTCATAATCTAAACGTTCTAAGATGTATACTATATCTTGTTTAATGTCTGTTATGTCGTTTTGGGTATTTTGTATTATATTAAACATACTATCTTGATATGCTATGTCTTCATCTGTAGGGATCCATACTTCTTCTTTATTGTTAGGTATAACCTCCTTAATTTCTTCACCGTTTTTTACAGCACTTGCAATTACTATAGTACTAAATAATAATGCAAATATAATCATTACAGATATAGGTGAAGTTAAACATACTTTCATATTAAATAATTTTTTCATATTATCTTCCGTATAATTTATCTTCTATTTTTTCTAATGTTTCTTTTATTTCTTCAACATCTTTTTGAGTGTCCATAATAGTTTGACGTACTAATTGATCTTTCATATCAAATTCCATCCTAGTAATTGCAGGTGGTGGAGGAACAGGTAATTCTTTTGCTTCAGCAATGTCTGCTTGTAAAGCAAACCACATACCTACAATTGTAGCTATTAAGGCTGCTATACCTCCTAAAGTTTTTAAACTTACCTGTACGTTAGTGTCTTCACTTAATTCCTTTGCCATTTTTCTTTTAAAATATTACGTAATTTAATCCTAGAGAAAAGTCATGCCATTCTCTGTTCCAGTATTTATTGTAGGTGCCCTCAACGAACATTCCTAAATGTTTATTGTATTTGTATCCAAAAATTAATCCTCCTGAATAATCCATCCATTGTTTACCATCATTGTATTTGTGATATGAAAATTCACTGTCATCATCATAATGCCAAGGCATCAAATTTCCCCAACTATGTAACCAAAAAGTTTTAGAGTAATAGTAATAATCAAAACCAAAAACAAGCGAATGTTGGATTGTTTGGTTTTGTTGATCTCTTTTTTTACTTGTGTAATTTGCTAACATCTCTGGGATAGCGACCGCTTCCCACACTTCTGTTGAAGTTGCAACTGAATTACCTGATGGGTCAAAATATTCTACATTACCTTGTCCATCAAATGTAGTAGTATAACCTTCTTCTAATGCTAAAAATGTGTAATGTAAGTTACCATTTGATAATTTCCACTCTTCTAAGGGATCATAACCATAAGGTTCAGATAAACGTTGAACAGCGCCAACATTAAATGATAATTTGTCATTATATTTATGTCTATAACGTTCTGATGCTTCAAAATATTTAATATCTGCAAAACCATCTTCTAAATATTCAATTTTTGTAGTAAAGTTTTTAACACATATAGGATTAGTACATTGATCATTACCACATTCAGACACATAACGTAAAAAGTGATGTTGGTCTAAATAATTTTCTCCTTGTACTCGTCTATAATCAGCTTCAAATAAAAATTCAAATCCTTTTACTTTACCAATTGTAGCGGCATCAGAAAATGTGTTTTCAGTACCATTGTAGAAAGTATTAGCTCTGTTTTCATAACCAAAACGAGCAATTTTTCTAACACCTAAAGTAACGGAATAATCGAAGGGAGTTTCTACTGTGGTTGTTTGCAAACCATTAGTAACACTATAAATGTCAACATTAGATAATGAAGTACCTCCATTTACAGCTCCATAGAATGTAGAGAATTTAGTGATTTTTTTTAATTGGGGTTTCCAATCTTGAGCAGAAACATTTAACGTAATTAGCGTTAAAAGTAATAGTAGAAACTTTTTCATATAAAGATATTATAATATACGGAGATAAATATGAAAAAAAAAGAGCAGCCTAGGGCTGCTCTTAAGAACTTTAACGATATATGTCCTATTATACCCGTTGGTGTTGGGTACCTAATTAGGCAGCCATAGCATACACTGACTCTTCAGTAGCTACAGTCTCTTTTGCAAGAGTTCTGATTGATGCTAATAAAGCGAAAGTTCCTGCTTTCACCGATTTAATCTGTGTGCCGATTAACGCGTTTGATCTTCATTATATCCTTACTTCCTGTCAAATCCAGTCACCCCCTATTGTTATGTGGAGAATATCGGAGTCGAACCGATGACCTCCTGCGTGCAAGGCAGGCGCTCTAGCCAGCTGAGCTAATTCCCCCCTTGTGGAGGTGGTGGGTTTCGAACCCACGTCCAAAAAAGCAGCTAATATAACTACTAGCGATCACTTATATATATAAAAGATCAATTATTAATCCAAATCTTCCCATTGAAAATCTCCCTCACGTCTAAAATTTAAATCTTCAATGTCTGTTTTTAATTTATATAGAGCCACTAGTAAGTCCTCAGACTTCATATTCTCATCTCGCTCCATATCATCGATAAGTCTTTCTACTTGATTTTGTATTTCTTCCATTATTCTTTAATTCGTCTTAAAGCATATTCCCACTTTTCACACATGGTTTTATATTTGTGTTTATTTTGACTTAACATCTTTTTTATTTGTTTGTCAAATTTTTTTCTAAGTCCTTTTTGTTCAATTTCTGTATGAATTTCATACATAGTATCTTCTGCTTGGCTACTCATAGTCGTCTATTAAATCATTATATGCGTATATGTATGCTTCTAATTTAGAAAACAAAGGATCATTTTTAAGATGAATTTTAGCTCGTTTATCTACTTCTTTTCGCATATTATAAGCACTAGCTTCCACCAATATTTCTTCAATTTGTTCTTCCTCAGACATTTTTCTTTTTCTTTCTAGATTTTCGTTCCTTAGGTTTATCTTCTGGAAAGAGTTTATAATGTTCTTTCCAATACGCTCTTTCAACAGTTTCCATCTTGATTTTGTCAGCTTTAGTTGTTCGTTTTTTTCTTCCGTTTTCATGGTATTGGGGTGTTTGTAATCGTTCTAATTTATTAAATAATTTTTCTGCTTTATCATACTTAGGGTCGAAAATTTCAACTAAATATGGGCCTTTGTCTGTTTTGTCTAAATCATAATGCCAAATAGCCTTCCCCCCCAAGTCAGGTTTAGAAGGAAAATCATAATATGTTCTAGTGTATTGTCGGGGGGCGTCAGCATGTTTTTCTGTTGGTCTTCCTCTGTTTTCTTTTCTTTCGTGTCTCATGATACTAGATTTTTTTCTAAGAATAAACTGTTTAATGTTTTAGTAACTTCATTTACATTTTTAGGGTCTATAAAGGATGCTTCTTTACCATACATAATTTGGAAATTCTCATTTAATTCTTTTGATTTAGTTTTTGTTGTAGATGATTGAATAAAATAACTTAATATTTTAACACCTTTCTTTTTTATATTTTTTACTGATTTGGCTGTGTCTAATATAGCTTCTTCACCTCTATAATTTAAATCTTTACCCATTTCAAATGTTGGATAACCATCACTCATATTAATTAAATAGCTGTCTAAATAATAAGATGAATTAGGTATATATTTGTTTAGCGCATTCAAACATATACCTTCGGGTGTTAATCCATTACATTTATAATATGCTAATCGTTTTAGATCTCTTAATGTATGTTTTTTACTGTCAAAAGCTAAAATCAATAATGGTATTTGTGCCGTATTAAATGATGAACTTGGATTTTTACCTGATGTTCTAATAGATATAGTTAAATCAATATTGTCCATTTTTAATGCAACATAACCTAGTGCAATTGTGTTAGTTAATACTTGCCACCATTTTGTACCTTCCATACTACCACTACCATCAATTGACACATGTAAACTAATAGGTTTATAATTTGATCTGTCAATCTTATAGAACAAGTCATCTTCAAAATTAGCAGCGTAAATTCGTCTAGGATCAATTTTACCTGATTTTAATCTTTTTGACGCTAATGTTATTTGTTCATTTCTAACTTGTAATTTACGTAGTAATTTTTTACCTATATTAATACCTTTTTCTACTTGTGGTCTTTGTTTAAGATCATTTATACTAAAAATACCATATAAATTTGATTCAATAATAGAAGGTGTTATACCTTCAATAACGTGTACAGGACATGATGTGTCTAATACTTTAACATCATTAATTTTAATGTTAGATTTACCAATGGCTTCAACTTGTTTGGTTTCTTTTTTAGTTAATGAAGTTTTAGACGTTTGTCCTTTTAAGAAATTTTCTTGTTTACTAAATGCTTTTTTAATTTCTTCTTTTGACGTTTTATTGTGTTTAGCACCTTTTTTATTTTCTTGTACTTGATGTTTATCTTTCGAATTTAAAACAAAATGCATGTTTATTAAATTATATATTGTAATAGCAAGTTCTAATGAATGTTTAGTAGATGTTAACCTACCAATATTTTCTAAATCAACAGCTTTATATATTGTAGGTAAACATTTTAATGCATTAGGATCTGCATTTTTATTAAACATATTAATAATTCTAAACATGTAAGATTCCCAGTTTTCTTCTCTATATTCTTTACCTTTTAAACCTTGATTTACTGTTTTACTATAATAATATCTTTCATACATTGCTCTATAATAATCTTGATATCCGGGGGCATTGTGGTAAACTAAATTATCTATTCTTCTATCTTCAATAAAATTTAAAAGAAGCTCAATCCATCTACGCCCTCCCATTAAGTTTCCTTGAAGTAAACGATTTGCAATCTTTTTTAACACAAAAAAGTCAGTGTGTTTACAATGCGCACCTTCATGAATTGCTAAACCCACAACACTATCAATATTATGCATATTAATCGTTGATGATATCGCGATTTTTTTACCATCTGTCATAGAATCACCATCATTTTGTTCAAAAAACTCAACAGGTATGTCTTTTTTAGTAAGTATTTTTACAAAATTGGATATTGCTCTTTGTGTGTGAGCTAGTTCAATTAAGTTGAATTTTTCTGTGGGTGTGTGGCTAAGCCAGTATGCGGATTTAGTATTCATATCTATTATTTGACGTTAAGATACGAAAGATATTTTGCTTCTCCAAATATTTTTGCAATTATTTTTTATTTAATTAAATGTACAGTCCCTGTAAAATGTTGATTATGTGTTCTAACTGAATAAGAATATACGCCTATTTGGCAGTTTTCACCATCCCATGGTGTATTATCATTAACTTTATGTACCTTTTCGCCCCATCTATTGTAAATAACAAATGATTTAATTTCTTCTTTGTCTGCCCCATGCACATAAAATGTTTCATTGTAATTGTCTCCATTAGGAGTAAATGAATTTGGTATAAATAACTGTAAATATGGACAATCTTCTATTATAACTTCATGGTATGACGTATCTCCTTCACAACCGAATCTTGTTGTATATGCAGATATAACATATATACCTGTGCTGTCAGGCCATTGTACGGTAATTGAATTATCATTGCTGTATGTTATTGTTCCACCGGAAATACCCCAATAATATACCTTATTAGCGTCAAAATTGACTTCATAATTTTGTGGGGTTAAATCACCACAATTTACATAAGTTTCTTGACCTAATAAAGAAAAGGGCAATAATAAAAATACCCACCATTTCATATTAAAAGTGTTGGATTGGTCCTGTTACTGGTCCATTATTAACTGTAACATTTATAGTTGTATTACAACCCGCCATAGTATAAGTTAGTACGTAGTTTCCTACACCCACTGATGGTTGGAATGCGTTAGCTACGACTCCTGTTCCTGACCATGTTCCTCCTGCTGGATTTCCAACTAAAGCGGTTGTTGGGTCACCTACACAAAAAGGGCCAACATTATTACCTGACAAAAGTAAAACAAATACATCTAGTAATATAGGTGCACCTGGACAACCTGCTGCATTTGATTCAGTAACTTCAACTGCATTAGGATATAAACCAGTAACTCCACCCCAATCTACTGTGATTGAATTGGTTCCTTGTCCTGTTTGTAATGCACCACCACCTCCTGTGATAGTCCAATTGTAAGTTGATGTAGGTGTGTTAGTAACAAAATATTGTTCACCTACTGCGTTTGCACATACTGTGTCTGGGTTGATTGTTGTTTGTCCATAAGTTGCTAACCCAAAGCAAACAAATAGAATTGTGATGAATTTTTTCATAATTTTAATTAAAAGTGGTTAATATTAGATGTTGTTATTAAAGGCAATTGAACTATCCCGTTATAAATATTATACGCAGGGTCTACACAACAACCACCATTACTCCAACCTCCTGTAGTACAGTCATCAAAAACTTCTAAACTAATACTTAAGTCGTCAGCTGTACATGTTTGTGCGACTGTAACCTGGAAAGATACAATAAAAGGGCCAGTTGTAGATGTTCCCCACCCTGCATTTCCTGTATTTACAAATCTCCAACCTGGTCCAAAATTAAACCCACTAGGGTATGTGTGTTGTAAATCCCATAACCAATTACCTACTGAACCCCCTACATTTGAAGGTGTACCTGTTGGAGTTAAATTAGTCCATCCCACTCCTAGATTAATCTGAAATGCATGGATCCAATTTATATTTATACCTGTAAAAGTTCCTAATGTATACCAAACTGTAACAGTTTGACCAGGTGAATAAGGGCCAGCTGGAGATATTACATGTGATTCATTTGATACACATTGTGAACTAGCCGTAAATCCTACAAGTAAAAATAGTATAAATAATAACTTTCTCATAACTGTGTATTTGATTATACATATTTTTGTCCTAGGTCTTCTACGGTTTCTTTTGCTTCATTTAAAGATATTGCAAAAAACTCACGATCTTTTGATATTCTGTGTCCTTGTAACGCTTTATGTACTTCTCCTTCCAATCTTTCTGCATTAAAACATCGAAATGCCCATTCTAATTGAAAAGGAGTCGCAACTGATGTGGATCTAGACAATTGTTTAACACGCTTATCAACATCCTCATGTGATGTGTAGCCAATTTTATACATTCCTGGTTGAGATTCGTTAGATAATATGTAAACCCATGAGTCTCCATCACCTTTTCTACCTTCATACATTCTTTTACGTCTAGGTAAATAATAAGTTACGTCTTCCCAATTTTTTCCACGTTTTGATGGTGTTAGTGTGAAATACGATGCATCACCTAAGTCAGACTTCATATCATTTTTTAAGGGAACAAATTGTTTTGCTTCTTCTGGTGTTATTCTATTCATTACTTTTATAAACAGAACTATCTGAGATAGTATTTGTGAATATTCTAGCGATTGAAACTAGTACTAAAAATATTGCGGTTCCTCCTGCTCCAAATTCGTAACAAGCCATTGCTATTACTAGTAGGTAAATTGGTACTTCTAAAATTCTGATTGCTTTTGCCATGATTATTTATTTATTTATTAATATGACATTAATATACGAAAGCTATTTGGCTTCTCCAAGTTTTTATGCGGAAGTCTTCAACTAATCGCAAGGTTTTTTACATCCTCCTTGTTTTTTATAAGGCAACCATTTATTCCATAAATCTTTGCGCTTATCACATCCACAATCTTTTTCACCATAAATCCATTTAACTAGTCGTTTAATTCCAGTAAATATCATTATTTTTTCGAAGGTATCACCAAAACCTTTACTTTTTTGGTCTTCTTTTAATTGTTGTTTAATTTGTTCCTTTAGATCCATAACTTTTATTTTTACATGTATACCAATTTATTTGTCTATCTCCGTCCCGTTCTGTAATTACATGTTCTTTATCACAACATTTTTTAGTAGTTGTACATCCACCTAACAATGTTATTAAAAATAATATAATTATCATACCTATTACACCACACCAACCATAAAAGGCAGCTTTGGCACTGTCTTCATATTGTTTTTTACTTCTACCTTGTCCTACATTGGATTTTTTATTCATATTCGCCATATAAGTTAAATGTTTTAATTGGTTCTGGTTCAGGTTCTGCAATTTCGTTTTCATGGTATATATAAACTTTACCAGCTGCTGCCTTTATTACATAATCATGTTCTTTTGTTTGTTGAAAGACCCATTCAATACCTTCTGTTAAGTTAGCAAACACAGGTTGATCAGAGTCAGTAGGTGTCCATCTGTCACCTGGTGGGAATCGTTTTAAGACTTGTTTTAAGTTGATATCTTTTTCGGCCATATTATTGATTTAAAAAATTTTCTATTTCTTTAGCATTTGGATATCCTATAGGCAATAGGCATGTATCACACACATATCTAATAACCATTGTTGTGGAATCCAAACGTTCTCGCACATTTTTTATAGATTTTGTTGGGTGTTGGCACGATCTTTGCAGTTTCTCAATTTCTTTCTCAATTTTTTGCCTTTCTCCAAGGAGAGTTGCGACTTTTTGGGTTTTTCCCATAAAATAATAAAAATTAAGTAACCTTACTCGCTTTTACACACACACATCTAACCTACGTATATATGATCCTATTTGTAATTGTACATGGATACATACCACCGAGGCGTCCATACACACATAAATGATATAAAACCGGTGGACCGGTGGACCGGTGGTAGGGGAATGATAATTACGAAAAAATTTTAAAAACATGAGGCCCGACCAAAAAAGATTGTCAGAGTCTCTTTTTTAATAGTCTATGGAAAAGGATGGAAAATGGAATTTTTGGAAAAAAGAACCAATAATGTGGAGCTGTACGTGGGTGACACACATAATACAGCGTTTATCTGCCGTTTATTGTGTTACTGTAATATAATAATGTTAATGTGTTATAATACACCAAATGTGAATGCTGTAATCATAATAACAACATAAATGAATGTGGAAATGTCTAGCCTTTTTTTCTCCGTTGTATGTGTTTCCATATAAGTCTGTGTGTTTTAATTAAATTATATGTTGCTACATACAATTCCATGAGGATACAATCACATTTTAAATATGACATGGTTATTACGTGAATATGACGTAATTTCATATGGGTATATGCGTATATATGTTCGATGGTGAAAGACCGTGGTCGAACGATGAATCACCACAAATACACGCGCGTACGTACACATACATCGATGGCACGCATATATGGCGCGGACTATGCGTTATCGTATTGCTAGCGCCACGCTAACATATGATAAAGGGAAGAGAGCGAATCATTAACAATTCACTCTCACCTTGCAAACATAATGTTTACGCTTTAACAAATTGCAATGTTTTTAAATTCAATTCAATTTTAACTTGCTTGCCTAACACAAACGAATAACATTTAACTTTAGTACGTCCAATGTAATCAACATTACACACATAACCTGTTACATTGCTTACTATACAACCCAAACCATTTTTATCGCTTGCTTTATATTTGTATGTGTCATTGTTTACCTTAAACGTATTACCATTAACGAACAATTTATTTACATTACTATAATGTGCTTGCTTAGCCAATCTGATTTGTCTGTTTGACTTTTTGTTTACAGGTCTGCCTGTATTGTTTAATCTGTTGTCGAATTTTTTCTCACCATTTGCTATTGCTAATAATGTTTTCTCATCTAATACTACTACGTTTGTTAATTTTGTCATGTTGATTTTTTTATTTGGTTTTTAATTGCGTTCCCGCTTTATTTATACCCTAAATATACGAACCTTCTTTGGCTTCTCCAAGCCTTTTCACATAAGTCTTTAATAGACTGTCTGATGCAGTCATACGAACAAACATTCAGACAACCAAATAATATCATATAAGTTGTTGGTTTGT
>JACKZZ010007616.1_pt1 | contig 62082 bp, 100 predicted proteins | sample 8027871 | NCBI WGS metagenome assembly JACKZZ01 (sample SAMN15724774, study PRJNA655200) | protist metagenome | isolation source: fluorescence activated cell sorting (FACS) single amplified genomes of... | place: USA: West Boothbay Harbor, Gulf of Maine | collected 2000-07-19
CTATTTCAAAAGCAAAAATCTCACACTTTGTTAATAGAAACAAAGCAGTTCAATATTGGATAGCATTAGAACCTGATTCAGAGTTTTAATGATAGTTAAAAAAACTGAATGGCACTCCGTTGCCTCTGAGTTTACATATAATGTAGATGACGAGGCAATCATTGAGGAGTTTGGTTCTGTCCAACGATTTAAAGAAATCATATCACACCAAGAACAAGAGTTTAGAAGTGATTTAGAAGCAGAAGGTAAAGAACCTACTGACGAAGAACATGATAAATTTTGGGAGTTTTTAAGTGAACACGATTATGATAGAGAAGATGATTGGTGGTCAGATAGAAAAGGTGGCTATGATGTCACTGTAAAATATGATGAAGAAAAGAAATAAAGTGAGGTTTATATTATGTCAGAGTTTTTATGGGTCGAAAAGTACAGACCAAAACGAATTGAAGATTGTATTTTAACGGAAGAACTTAAAAATACATTTACACAATTCCTAAAACAAAAAGAAATACCTAATCTATTATTATCAGGTAGTGCTGGTACAGGTAAAACGACAGTCGCCAGAGCGTTATGTGAAGAATTACATTGTGATTATATTATCATAAATGGTTCAGATGAAGGTAGACAAATTGATACCGTAAGAAGTAAAATTAAGAACTTTGCTTCAACTGTATCTCTTACAGAAGACGCAAATCACAAAGTTATAATCATAGACGAGGCCGATTATATGAACGCAGAATCAGTACAACCTGCGTTAAGAAATTTTATTGAAACATTTTATAAGAACTGTAGATTTATATTTACTTGTAATTATAAGAATAAAATTATACCAGCGTTACATAGTCGTTGTACAGTAATAGACTTTAAGATTACTAATGGACAACGTGTAAAGACTGCTACTGCCTTCTTAAATCGCCTTGAGAGTGTCTTAAAACAAGAAGACATAGAGTTTGATAAAAAAGTCTTGGCAGAACTTATACAAAAATACTATCCAGACTTTAGACGAACAATCAACGAACTACAACGATATTCTATAAGGGGTAAGATTGATAGTGGTATCTTGTTTAGTCTATCAGAAGTCAATACAAAAGAACTTATCTCATCTTTAAAAGAAAAAAGATTTAATGATATGAGAAAGTGGGTTATACAAAACCTTGACAAAGAACCATCTCACTTGTTTAGAACGATTTACGAAATTCTATATTCAAGTTTAGACTCTAAATCTATCCCTCAATCTATATTAATTTTGGCTGGATACCAATATAAATCTGCGTTTGTCGCTGACCAAGAAATAAATATGATTGCTTGTTTAACTGAAATTATGGCAAGTTGTAAATTTAAGTAGAGAATAGAATGGCAAAGAGAACATTATTTAGAACATTAATAGTAAAATTAAGAATGTGGTATGCTGATATAAGAGGTCATCACGGTAAACGTTGGGATTATGAACCAGGTGATTGGTATATGGGTAGACACAATAAAAGAAAATAATAAGAGCCGCTTTAGCTCAGCTGGTAGAGCAACTGATTTGTAATCAGTAGGTCCGCGGTTCGAATCCGTGAAGCGGCACCACGAGGTATATTATGTATGAATTGAAAGATTATTTAAACGCAATTAATTTCACTAAAGAAAATTTATTAGATACAGACGATTTTACTTGGGAGAAGAAGTATCCTCCTTTTATCATAAACAAGTGTTTATCTATGCATTATGACTGTATAGCTCAAGCGAATGAGATGAATGGGTATCACTTTTTAGACAAGAAAGTCCAGTTTCATTTTTACATAAATAGTATTAGAAAAAGTAAGCGATTTGGTGGCAAGTGGTTATCACAAGCCAAATTGAAGAATTTAGAGTATGTAAAAGAGTATTATGGATACAGTAATGAGAAAGCCAAACAGGCACTCAACATACTAAAAGACGAACAAATTGAATTTATAAAAGAGTCCTTGAATAAAGGTGGGAGAACAAAATGAACGAAGAAACAATACAATGGTCGCCAGAGAGTATGTTAGAGGTTACAATTAAACAACCAGACGACTTCCTAAAGATCAGAGAAACATTGACACGTATCGGTGTCGCTAGTAGAAAAGATAAAACATTATATCAATCTTGTCATATCTTACATAAACAAGGTAAATATTTCATAACACATTTTAAAGAACTATTTGCGTTAGATGGTAAGAAAGCAACATTAACAGAGAATGATATTCAAAGAAGAAACACAATATCAATTCTTTTACAAGATTGGAACTTAATAGACATAGTGGAAAGATCACAAGCTGAAAACAAAGCACCATTATCTCAAATTAAAGTATTACCTTTTAAAGAAAAAAAAGAATGGAATCTATCAGCTAAATATAACATTGGAAAAAAAATTGATGAGAATAAGGAAGAAGTAAAATCAGAGAATGAATAAATGTTGGTTCCAAAATTTAGAGAATATATAACAGAACAAGACCTAGATCGTAAGGCAAAACCTATTACGATTGCTATTGTTACTGTAGCAGATTCAAAAGACCCAAAAGAAAATACAACTGCCGATTTAATTACAAAAGCTTGTAAGAAAAAAGGTATTAAGTGTATAATTGTTAATACCAAATCATCTATTATCACATCAAAAGATGAAGACAAAGGTACATTAACTGTATCAAATTATGATGGTAAAGGTAATGAACATACATTTATAGGTAAAGACACAGTTTGTATTACGAGAGGTGGTGCTTTAGAAGACGAAGCAGGACTTTCTTTAATATCATCTTTTCAAAACTCACAAGCGTTTATGTTAAACACAAGAGCAGCTATGCTAACTTGTGATAATAAATTAACAACTGCTTTATTATTTGAGAAGTTTGGATTACCAACACCAAAAACAGCATTTATAACTAACGAAAAAAATATTAAAAGTGGTGTTGATATGATTGGTGGTAAATTTCCTCTTATACTAAAAACACTTACAGGTACACAAGGTGTAGGTGTAATTAAAATTGATACTTACGAGGCTTTAGTAGCAACTGTACAAGCAATGTGGAAACTAAATGCTGAATTATTAATACAAGAATACATGCCATCTAAATTTGATGTAAGAACTTTCATAGTAGATAATAAAATTTTTGCTAGTACAAAAAGAGTACATAGTAGTTATGACTTCAGATCAAATACACATAGAGGCGCTGAAGCAGAACCATATATTTTAAGTGATGAAGAAAAAGATTTAGTATTAAAAGCGGCTAGAGTGTCCAGAGCGTATATGGTTGGTGTAGATCATATAATACATGATAAAAAACCATACTTATTAGAAATTAATGGTAGTCCAGGATCAGGTGCTGATTACGAGGGTTATCAACATAGAGATTATTATGCTGACGCAGAACCAGCTGGTAGAATAGACGGCGAACAAATGATGGCCAATGTAGTAGATTGGGTATCTGATAGAACTCATTGGGATAGACAATCACTTATAGAAAGTGGTTGGTTAGAAACAGTTGATTTAGATGAAATAGGTAAAGTAAGAGTTAAGTTTGATACAGGTAATGGATCAGAAGCTTGTGCTTTACACGCAGACGAAATATTAGAAGATGGTAAAGTTGTTAAATGGAAGTATGATGGTAAGATATATACTAAACCAAGACATGGTACAAGTAAAGTTTACAGATCAAATGCAACTAATGAACCATCTGAAGTAAGACCAACTATATTAATGGATTTAACATTTAACGGTTTTACTTATAAAGATATTGAAATAGGTTTAGACCAAAGACCAAGATCAGGTTCAGACTTGTTAGTCAATAGAGATTTAATGCGACAAATGAATATTAGTGTCAACCCTAATAGAACATTTGCATTGAGTAAAAGATTAAAACCAATTGATAAAGAAGGCAAACAAGACAAAGTTGGTTTTGAGAAAAAATAACATTGACATTTAAGTCAATGTGTGTTATATTATAAACAACTAAGGAGATATTATGCAAGAAGTGAAACTATTAAGACTCGCCACAGGCGAAGATGTAATTGCTAAAGTAGGCGAAAACGATCAAGGTGTAAGTTTACATAAACCATTTGTAATCATACCACAACAATCAGCACCAGGACAACCAATACAATTGATGATGTCATTATATAATGCTTTTGGTAAAAGTGATACAGTCACTGTTAGTAAAGATAAAGTTGTTTTTATAACAGATCCCAAAGATGAAATTCTAAAATCGTATGAACAAAATACAAGTAGAATTATATCCGCTAAACCAGGATTAATTACAGAAAACTCAATACCTAAGTTATAATGATTAAGGTTTACTTCAAACGAGGACTGGAAACTATTCCAGTTGAAGTTGATGAAGAAATGACTCTTATGGAAGCGGCTAGAGATTATGACGCTAACATACCAGAGATACCAGCAGACTGTTCAGGTTGTTGTGCCTGTGCAACTTGTCACGTACATATAGACAAAGAGTGGGTTGACAAAGTTAGTAAAATAGACTATAATACAGCAGAGATTGAATTATTAGAATATGAAAAAAACTTTGACAAAGAAAGAAGTAGATTAGCTTGTCAAATTACTTTGAAAAAAGAGCACGATGGATTAGTTGCTCACTTATTGGGGGATTAGCTCAGCTGGGAGAGCGCCTGATTTGCATTCAGGAGGTCAGCGGTTCGATCCCGCTATCCTCCACCAAACTAAATTATGAACTTTTATAAAAACGTTATTGAACATAGAGGTAAGTTACTTGTTCGTGGTATCCACGAGGGTAAAGAATATAAAAATAAAATAGACTTTCAACCAACACTGTATGGTATTTCACAAGATGAAACAGAATTCAAAACACTAAAAGGTCAACATCTCAAACCAATTACATTTGGTAGTATTTCAAAAGCAAGAGAGTTTAAAAAAAGTTATAATACAGATAACTCACCATTGTATGGTATGGACCGTTATCAATATCAATATATTGCAAATGAATATCCAGAAGATATGCACTTTGATAAAGACCAAATTAAAATATTTACAGTTGATATAGAATGTAGTGCTGAAAATGGTTTTCCTGATATAGAAAATCCAACAGAAGAACTATTAGCAATCACAGTTAAAAACCAATCTAATAAACAAATTATAACCTGGGGTACAGGTGAGTTTAAAACAGATAGATCAGATATAACTTATATAAGATGTAAGTCAGAAAAGTCTTTGATTATGGAGTTTATGAAATTCTGGATTAAGAACTATCCAGATGTAATTACTGGTTGGAATACAAAATTTTTTGATATACCTTATCTATTCAATCGTATTAGAAACCTAGTAGATGAAAAGGTATTAAAAAGATTTTCACCTTGGAATTTAGTTGAAAGAGAAACCATTGTTGTAAGAGGTAGACCTCAAACTCATTACAATATATTTGGTATCTCTATGTTAGATTATCTGGACCTATATCAAAAATTTATTCCAACAAAACAGGAAAGTTATAAACTTGATTATATTGGTAAAGTAGAACTTGGTAAGGGTAAAGATGAAATGCCATATGATACGTTTAGAGAATGGTATACAAAAGACTTTCAATCATTTATAGATTATAATATACAAGACGTAGAAATTGTTGACGGCTTAGAAGATAAACTAAAACTAATTGAACTAGTCTTAACTATGGCGTATGAAGCTAAAGTAAATTATACAGATGTATTTTCACAAGTAAGAATGTGGGATATGTTGATTTACAATTACTTGAAAAAAGACAATATAATGATTCCTCCTAAAGAAGATAATATTAAAGAAGACAAGTACGATGGCGCTTATGTAAAAGACCCAATCACAGGTATGCATAATTGGATTGTATCATTTGATATAAATTCACTATATCCACATTTAATTATGCAGTATAATATATCACCAGAGAAAATCATTGGCGTAAAATCATCAGGCGTTTCAGTAGATAAGTTGTTAAATCATGCGACACCATTAACACACTTAAAAACTGAAGGTGCTTGTATTACGCCTAATGGTGCTATGTTTAAAACAGATAGTCCAGGGTTTCTACCTAGACTTATGGAAAGTATGTATAATGATAGGGTTAAGTTTAAGACTTTAGAGTTTAAAGCAAAACAAGAATATCAAAAAACAAAAGATAAAACTTTATTAAAAGAAATATCTCGTTGTCATAACATACAATGGTCAAAGAAGATTGCTCTTAACTCAGCTTATGGTGCGATAGGTAATCAATACTTTAGATATTATGATGTAAGACAAGCAACTGCTATTACATCATCTGGTCAATTTGTAATTAGATTTATTGAAAAGAATGTAAATGAGTATATGAATAAAATATTAAAGACACATGATAAGGTTGATTATATTGTTGCGTCAGATACAGATTCAATTTATCTTACGTTAGACAAATTGGTACAAGCAACGTGTAAAGATAAATCAAAAGCAGATACATTAAAGTTTTTAAACAAGGTAGTAAGTAGTAGAATAGAACCTTTTATAGATAAGTGTTTTGATGATCTTGCGGAATATACAAATGCCATTAAACAAAAAATGGTTATGAAAAGAGAAGTAATAGCTGACAAAGGTATATGGACTGCGAAAAAAAGATATATGTTAAATGTATTAGACGAAGAAGGTATTACTTTTGATGAACCTAAACTAAAGATTATGGGTATTGAAGCTGTGAAGTCATCTACGCCTGAAGTTTGTAGAGGTAATATTAAACAAGCAATTAAACTTATAATGACAAAAGGTGAAGACGAACTACAAGCGTTTGTTACCAATTTTAAAAAAGAGTTTTATCAAATGTCAGCTGAACAAATATCTTTTCCTAGGTCTTGTAACAATTTAAGAAAATATAGAGATAGTAATAGTATCTTTATTAAAGGTACACCTATTCATGTTAAAGGTGCTTTGATATATAATCATCAACTAAAACAATTCAAGTTACATAAAAAGTATCCTTTAATACAAGAAGGTGATAAGATTAAATTTTTAAAATTAAAAGAAGCTAATCCATTTAAATTTGATGTAGTAAGTTATGTAACAAAATTACCAAGTGAATTTAAATTACAAGAATATATTGATTATGATACAATGTTTCAAAAAACATTTTTAGACCCTATGAGTTTTATATTAAACTCTATTGGCTGGACATATGAAAAGAAAGCAAGTTTAGAGGCATTTTTTGAATAGTCTTTTTTTATCATTGATTTGTATTCATTGGGGTTTTGCCACAGGTAGTTTACTTGCTATGAAAACACAATGGTCTATACCTAGATTTTTAATAATAATACTATTGATTAGATACTTTTTTTTAACTTATGGAATTTAATACAAACAAAAAACATGGAGTAATATATGCTGATCCCCCGTGGACGTTTAAAACGTATAGTAATAAAGGCAAGGACAAAAGCCCTGAGAAACATTATAGTTGCATGTCTTTGTCTGACATTATTCGGTTACCTGTTGGTGACCTTGCTAAGGACGATGCAGTCCTTTTAATGTGGGTTGTTGATCCCTTGTTAGACAAAGCATTTGAAGTAATCAATGCGTGGGGTTTCAAGTATAAGACAGTAGGTTTTACTTGGGCAAAAACGAATCGTGTTAAAATGGGTTTCTTTACAGGTCTAGGTTATTGGACTAGAGGTAATCCAGAAATGTGTTTACTTGCTACAAGGGGTAAACCTAAACGGCTAAATAAAAGTATACCACAATTAGTTGTGGACCAAAGACGAGAACACAGTAGAAAACCAGATATAGTATATGACCATATTGAGAAGATGTTAGATGGTCCATATATTGAACTCTTTGCTCGTAGAAAACGAGATGGTTGGAATAGTTGGGGTAATGAAGTATGATTTGGGACTTGACATTATCTCTATTATATGTTATATTAGGGTATGGTTTTGTCATATGGTTATTAATGAAATGGAACAATGAACAATTATAAAAGATATACATTAAAAGATACTTTAGATAGTGAGAAAAGAGCACTATTTAATGTACTATCAACTTTCGCTGGTGGCGGTGGTTCATCAACTGGTTATAGATTGGCTGGTGGTAAGATACTTGCTGTCAATGAGTTTGTACCTGAAGCACAAAATACATACAAAGAAAATTATCCAGATACAATTATTATTCCGGGTGATATTAAAAAATTATCAGGTAAAGATTTTTTAGAAAAAATTAATATGAAACCAAGAGAACTAGACTTATTAGATGGCTCTCCACCGTGTTCAGCGTTCAGTATGGCAGGTTCTGTATCACATGGTGAAGGTAGAACTCACGCAGATGCGTTTGGTAAAAAGAAACAATATAGTGATATTAAAGGTGTAGAAAATGTAGAAGATTTGTTCTTTGAGTTTTTAAGAGTGGCAGATGAAATAAAACCAAAAGTTATTATTGGTGAGAATGTCGAAGGCTTGACTATGGGTGAAGCAAAAGAATACTTCCATAGAATACAAAATACATTTGAACAAATTGGTTATCTTGTAGTTGCTGATGTATTAGACGCAAGTTATTTTGGTGTACCACAATCTCGTAGAAGAACTTTTTTTATTGCTGTAAGAGAAGATGTAGCAGAAAAAGTTGGAATTAACTTTATGACAATGTATCAATTGTATCCTGATAAGAATGATGCTAGAACTATATTGAGTGAAGCAATTGATGATATTAAAAATGAAGACCAAGAAGAACTAGATTATTTATTTGATAAGATTAGTCCAGAGAAGGCTGTTGGTAAAACATTAATGAAGATGCCAAAAGATCCTGATAAAGTATTAACAGGTATGGATTACCATGAGAAAGGTCATCACTTTAATTTAAAAAGAAGTAGTTTAAGAAAACCTTGTCCAACAATTACTGCGATGGGTAATCTCGCTGGTGTTGCTGGTACTTGTCACCCATTAGAAGATAGAAAATTTACTATCAAAGAATTAAAAAGAATTATGTCATTACCTGAAGACTTTAAATTAACAGGTGAACATAAACAAAGATCAGAAAGAATTGGTCGTATGGTACCACCTCTTATGATGAAAGCACTTGCGGAAAGTGTATATAATAAAGTATTGAAACCATATAAGGAGTTAAATAATGACTAAATTTACATTTGCCACATCAGAAGAAGGATTTGATAAACATATAGATACATCAGTTAGAGGTTATAGTCACTTATGGGGTGATATACTTTCTCTATCAAAATACTTTGTAGAAGATTATACACAAGTTGTTGACATTGGTTGTTCAACAGGTAAACTATTAAAAAGTATGATTGAACAAAACAATGAACATATACCACACGCACAATATACTGGTATTGAAATAGAAGATGACTTCTATGGTAATTATACTTTTGATGAAGATAAACATCAGAATTTAAGTTACTACAGAGGCGATGTAAGAGATTTTAATTTTCAAAATTGTTCACTAGTTACTTCTATATTTACTTTACAGTTTATGTCACCAAAAGATAGACAAGATGTAATTAACAAAGTTGCCGATGGTTTGAATACAGGTGGCGCATTTATCTTTAGTGAAAAAACTTTTAGTTGTAATCCTAAAATACAAGACATGATGACTTTTACTTTTTATGATTATAAAAGAAAACACTTTACTGATAAAGAAATATTAGACAAAGAAGTACAGTTAAGACATATGATGAAGTTAAATACTAAAACTGAAATATATGATATGTTTAATAAAGCAGGGTTTGAAGTACATAACTTCTGGCAAAACTTTAACTTCATGGGCGCCATTGCTTTGAAGAAATAAATATGTTAATGGCGATTACTGAACAATCATATAAAGACTTAAAAGAATATTGGGACTATCAAAGAAAGATAGAGTACAATAAAGAGATTGTTCACTATATGGCTGAGAAGTTTGAAGGAAGAGTTTATAATGATTTTGGTATGGTTAACATTGAAGAAATGAAAAATTTGTTATGGACAAGAGTAAAGTCTGAGGATTATGAAGAACCTAAAAAAGGTTATGTACCTGCTGATCCAAAGTTAAGATTTCAATGGGAGGGTGAAGCACACTTACCAACTCATCTATTACCTTATGATAAAGACTTTGAGAACTAGACTTGACAATTAGATATAAGTATGATATATTATAACACAATTAAGGAGATTGAATATGAGTAATTTTTTAAAAGATATAATTAAAGAAACTGGTAATGAATATGCTGGTTTAGTAAGTGATGGTATTGATAGCGCTGATGTAACAAGTTTCATTGATACAGGTTCATATTCATTTAACGCACTATTATCTGGTAGTATCTACGGTGGTATGCCAGGAAACAAGATCACAGCAATCGCTGGTGAAGCCGCAACAGGTAAAACATTTTTCGCATTAGGTATATGTAAAGCATTTTTAGATAAGGATCCTGACGCAGGTATTATCTACTTTGAATCAGAAAGTGCTATCTCAAAACAAATGATTGAGAGTAGAGGTATTGATTCTAAAAGAATGGTAATTGTACCAGTTGCCACAGTACAAGAATTTAGAAATCAATCAATTAAAATATTAGACAAGTACATTGAACAAGCAGAGAAGACTAGAAAACCTTTGATGTTTGTATTAGACAGTTTAGGTATGTTATCGACTACAAAAGAAATGGAAGATACTGCCGCTGGTAAAGAAACAAGAGATATGACTAGATCACAAATAGTCAAGTCAACATTTAGAGTATTAACATTGAAACTTGGTAAAGCAAATATACCAATGATTATGACTAACCACACTTATGATGTCATAGGTTCAATGTTCCCTCAAAAAGAAATGGGCGGCGGTAGTGGTTTGAAATACGCTGCATCATCAATCATCTATCTTGGTAAACGTAAAGATAAAGAAGGTACCGAGGTCGTTGGAAACATTATACATTGTAAAAATTTTAAATCTAGGTTAACAAAAGAAAACGCACAAATAGATGTAAAACTTACTTACAAAAAAGGTTTAGACAAATATTATGGTCTTTTAGAACTCGGTGAAGAAGCTGGTATCTTTAAGAAAGTATCTACAAGATATGAAATGCCAGATGGGTCTAAAGTCTTTGGTAAGAACATCAACGATAATCCAGAGAAGTATTTTACAAAGGAAGTGTTAGACAAAATAGATGAACAAGCAAAACGAAAATTCCAATACGGATCAGAAGAAGCAGAAGAAACAGAAGATTAAAAGATACGCCTTTGCTCAAAGAAAAGGTGATGATTTTACTTGTATTAAGTTATTAGATGGTGAATATGAAGGTATCATCTACAAATACAATAATGTTAAGTTTGAAGAAGTAACTAATAGTGGTCAAATACCATTACAGTTTACTTATGATGTTTTTGTAAATTCTGAAAAAAAAAATGTAGATAGTCAACAATTTAAAAATTATATAGGCGATATATTAGTAGAACTAGTAGATCAACAACTAAAGGATGGAACACTCTTTGACAAACAACAATAGAATAGAAACTACAATATTAACTAATCTCTTTTATAATGAAAATTATACAAGAAAGACTTTACCTTTTATCAAGCCATATTACTTTTCTAAAAAAGATGAAAGAGAATTGTATGCAGAAGTAGAAAAGTTTGTTACAAAGTATAAGAACTTACCTACTAAAGAAGCAATCTTAATCGAACTTAATAATCGAAAAGATTTAAACGAAGAAGAATATAAAGGTATTAAAGATTTAGTTAGTGGTATTTCTTATGAAGAAGTTGATCTACAATGGTTACTAGATACAACAGAAAAGTTTTGTAAAGATAGAGCAGTACACAATGCTGTACTTGATGGTATTAAGATATTAGATAATAAAGACAAAACAAGAACGCCAGAAGCGATACCTAGTATTCTTGCTGATGCGTTGGCAGTTTCATTTGATAATCACATTGGGCATGATTACATTGAAGATGCGAAAGCAAGATTTGATTGGTACCATACTAAAGAAAAACGTTATCCATTTGATTTAAGTTTCTTTAATAGAATTACAAAAGGTGGTGTTCCAAGTAAAACACTAAACATCGCTCTTGCTGGCACAGGTGTTGGTAAATCATTATTCATGTGTCATTGTGCTTCTTCATTTTTAACTCAAGGTCAAAATGTTTTATATATCACACTTGAAATGGCTGAAGAAAGAATTGCTGAAAGAATAGACGCAAACTTATTTGATGTAACGATTGATGACTTACATGCAATGCCAAAAGATTTATATGATAGTAAGTTGAGTAAACTAGAAGGTAAAACAAAAGGTAAACTAATCATTAAAGAATATCCGACTGCGTCAGCGCATAGTGGTCACTTTAGAAGTTTACTTAATGAATTATCTTTAAAGAAATCATTTAAACCACAAGTTATCTTTATTGACTATCTAAACATTTGTGCGTCAAGTAGATTTAAAGGTGGTAACATATCATCATACTTTTACATTAAAGCAATCGCTGAAGAATTAAGAGGTTTGGCTGTTGAGTTTGATGTACCAATCTTTAGTGCAACACAAACAACAAGAACAGGTTTTGTAAGTACAGATATTGGTTTAGAAGATACATCAGAATCATTTGGTTTACCAGCGACTGCTGACTTTATGTTTGCTTTGATGTCAAATGAAGAACTTGAATCACTAGGTCAAATGAAAGTAAAACAATTAAAGAATAGATACAACGACCCATCAATGAATCGTTCTTTTATTGTAGGTATAGACAAAAGTAAAATGAGATTATATGATGTAGAAAATACGGCGCAGAATATAGTAGATAGTAACCAAACAAAAGAAAAAGAAAACTATCCAACACCAGAACAAAGTTATGATAAGTTTTCTGATTTTAAATTATAGGAGAAACAATGGCAAAATTTGTAGTATTTACAAATGCAAATCCACCTTTTGAAGGAACGGATATAGTTATTAATGTTGATAATATTGTTAGCATTTACAGAGACCTAACAAAAGAAAATAAAGTAGCACTATGGTCAAAAGAAAACTTTTGGCATATAGAAGAAGATTTTAATACTGTTATGGAAAAAATAGGATTAGATTATAAAGAAAAAACAAAAGAACCTGAAAAAAAGGAGATTAACTAATGATACAAAATTCGTTGTTTACAATTCCTATGTGGTCTCTTCCCACTTTAAATTTTAAGAAGAAAAAACAACAACTAGAAAAACTATGTAAAGCTTTTCCTGAAAGAAAACATGGCCTACAAACTTTTTCTACAAATAGACAAAAAGATAGATCAGGTTTTGCTGATGCATTTAATAATATTATGAATGAAGAATTAGGAATGCTTTCTCAAAAATTACAAAAGGATATTCATCTACAAGATATATGGTCAGTATCTTATAAAAAAGGTGACTATCATACTCCACACGATCATGGATCAACAGGTTTAGCTGGTATATTATATCTAAACATGCCAAAGGATGCAGCAGTCACACAATACTTACAACCTTGGAATGATTGGTATAGTGATAAAACAATATACTATCCTTTAAAAGTCAATGAAGGTGACATAGTTATAACGCCAAAATTTGTTAGACATTTTACTGAACCTCATAAATCAAAACAAATTAAAAGAGTAATTAGTTGGGATATGAATATACTTTAATGGCTAAAAAACAAAAAGTAAGATTTCATAAAGGCGACAAAAGGCCAGGTAATCAAACATTAAAAGATTTACATTACCGTAAAAGAATGAAAAAGAAAGACGGTGATATAATCTGGCAGGTGTTAGAGTATCCAAATAAGAAGATTGTGGCGGAATATTTCTTTGAAGAAGACGCTCATAAACTGGTAAAGTTTCAAAATAAAAATAAAACATGGAATTTAGAGGGGGGTATCCCTAAATTTCTTTATATTTCTTTATAAAATAACCCTTGACTTTCCTACATAAATAGTATATAATATAAATATAATCAATTGATTTATATGGAAAAAGTGTATTTATTTATGGAATTTATGAGAGAAATATGTTTAGTTTTAAGGGATTTATCACAAAAGACAGAAATGTCCATTTAGAACACCTAGAAGATGATATAATAAATCGTGGTTCAAAAGGTGGCGAAAATGCTATTAGTTTTTTAAAGTCAGTAAGAGATATGTTGGCTGGTTCTTCACGAGCTAAAGTCAATATGACTGTTAAATGGGATGGCGCACCAGCGATCATCTGTGGTATCAATCCAGAAAATGGTAAATTCTTTGTAGGTACAAAAGCCGTATTTAACAAAAATCCAAAAGTCAATTACACAACAGGCGATATAAGAAAAAATCACTCCGGTGATTTGGCAGAAAAACTATCTGTTGCATTAAGAGAACTTGGTCGTCTTGGTATCAAAGGTGTATTACAAGGTGACTTTTTATATACACAATCAGATTTAAAATCAATTAACATAGATGGTGAAAAGATGATTTCTTTTACACCCAATACTATTACTTATGCAGTTCCAGTAGATTCTTCTATTGGTAAAAGAATATCAAGCGCAAGAATGGGAATAGTCTTTCACACAAAATATACAGGTAAAACTTTAGATAGTATGACAGCAGGGTTTGGTACAGTTAGAGGATCAGCAAGAAACGTATTTCTAGCAAGTGCGGGTTATAAAGATGTATCTGGTTCTGCGAAGTTAACAAGAAATGAACTTACACAATTTAATGCGAAGTTAAGAATGGCAGAAGGTTCATTATCAAAAGCAGGTCCAATGTTAGATGAGATGAGTAAATCATCATCTGACGGTTTAAGTGTAGGGTTTAGATTAAAAACTTTCTTTAATCATTATATTAGAAACACACAAGGTCATATGGCGAAAGTTAGAAACCTAGTAGATATGTTTAGAGATTATTATATGAATGTTTTACAAGCAGAGATAGATAGTAGAAAGACACCTACTGGTAAACAAAAATATAAAGATATGTTAGAAAAGAATTTAAATTATATTGATAGAAACAAAAACGCATTAACAATGGCGATTGCTTCACACGTTACATTACAAAACGCTAAAAACTTTTTAGTTAACAAAATGAGTGAGATACAAAGTATTGGTCACTTCTTAAAAACTTCAAATGGTTACAAAGTTACAGCACCAGAGGGATTTGTTGCAGTTGATAGAGTTGCCGGAGCAGTTAAGTTAGTCGATAGAATGGAATTTAGTAGAGCTAACTTTACAATGCCGAAAGGATGGAATTAATCAATGGCAAATTTTAGAAAAGACACACAACAATTTGGACTTCAAAATCAAGGACAAACTATTTATGAAGTACCAATGATAGCAACAAAAGATGGTAATGTTGTATCACAAACAAATCCATTTCCAGTCACAATATCAAGTATTAGTCAATCAAGCTCAGCAGAAACTAATACAGACGCTTTTGGTAGACAAAGAATATCAGCACCATTAACAGTATTTGACAGCTCACACAGATACAAAGACAATGATTTATGGAATGAAGATATTACAGGTGACGCTTCATCTACATTTAGTATAAATGAAGGCCTTGTTAATTTAACAGTTGGTGATAATGCTAATGATGAAATTATAAGAGAAACAAATAAAGTAATGGCTTATCAACCTGGTAAATCATTATTGATTTTAAACTCTTTTGTATTTAATGCGGCTAAAACTGGATTAAGACAAAGAGTGGGATATTATGGTTCAGATAATGGTATCTATTTAGAACAAGATGGTACTGACATATATTTTGTAGAGCGAAGTAAAATAACAGGTTCAGTTGTAGAAAGTAAAATTGCTCAAGCAGATTGGAATGTAGATAAATTAGATGGTACAGGTACAACAGGTTATACTTTAGATTTAACAAAGGCTCAAATATTATATATTGATTTAGAGTGGTTGGGTATAGGAACTGTAAGAATAGGTTTTGTTATCAATGGTAGATTTGTTGTTTGTCACGCATTTCATCACGCTAATTTAGTATCTGGAACATATATCACTACAGGTTCTTTACCTTTAACATACGAAATTAAACAACAAACAGAAGTTGGAGATAGTTCTACTGCCACATTAAAACAAGTTTGTTCTAGTGTTATGAGTGAAGGTGGTTATGAATTAAGAGGTAGGCAACAAGCAATTGGTACAGCTATTACTTCACCCTATGAGTTAACTACTGCTGGTACTTTTTATCCAGTTGCTTCAATCAGATTAAAGACCTCATCTTTAGACGCTATTGTTATTTTAACAGCATTATCAATATTGGGAACAGGAAATGGTTATAACTATAATTGGCAAGTTGTTGCTGGAGGTTCAGTCACAGCAGGAAGTTGGGTATCTGGTGGTGCTGATTCCGCCGTTGAATACAATATTACAGGCACGGCACACACAATAGGTACAGGTAGAATATTAGCAAGTGGTTTTATGGCTTCTAATAATCAATCTAGTCAATCTACAGATATTCTTAAAGAAGCTTTATTTAAGTTTCAACTAGAAAGAAATACATTTACAAGTACGCCAGAATTATTAACTATTCGTATGGCTTGTAATACAAGTACAGCAGATGTATATGCTAGTATGGATTGGGAAGAAGTTAGTAGATAATGAATATAATCTTAATAGGTGGTCCAGGTTCAGGTAAATCAACTTACGCTAAGTTTATTACCAAAGAGTTTAATATAGATCATATCTATCCTGGTGAACTATTAAGAAAGGAAAAAGAAAAAGGCGGCGAGATAGCAAAACGATTATCTAATTTAGGTAAAGGTGGTTTTGCTCCTAATGATATTGTATTAGATTTAATTAAAGACGCCGTTGCTAAAGCTAAAGATGGTTTTGTATTTGATGGCTTCCCAAGATATATGCAACAAGTAAGAGATTTAGAAAAAGAAAATATTAAGATAGATAAAGTGGTTTATTTAAATGTAAGTGAACAAGAAGTGATTAGAAGATTAACTAAAAGAGGTCGTGCTGATGATAAACCAGAGATTATTAAAAATAGAATTTCGTTATACAAAAAAGAAACTGGTCCTGTTGTAGAGTATTATAGAAACAAATCTGGTTTCATAGAAGTCAAAGCAGAAGGTGGCGAACCAAAAGATATTGCGAAGAAAATAATAAATAGATTAAAGGGTAAAACTTTGAATGAGTTTAGACAATATTTGAATGAAGGTGTTTATGACCCTGGTATATTTAAAGCTTTCTTTTTAGCTGGTGGTCCTGGTTCTGGTAAAACATTTGTAACACAAACAGCATTTGCTGGTACAGGTTTAAAAGTAGTAAATTCAGATCAAGCATTTGAAAGTGGTTTAAAGAAATCAAACCTATCTCTTAAAATGCCAGATGAAGAAGAATACTTTAGAAATATTATTAGACAAAGAGCTAAAACAACTACTACTAATAGATTAGATCAATATATACAAGGAAGATTGGGACTAGTAATTGACGCTACAGGAAGAGATTTACCACTTGTACAAAGACAAGTAAGTATGTTAAGAAATATCGGTTATGATTGTTACATGGTATTTGTAAATACAAGTTTAGATGTTGCTTTAGAAAGAAATAGAAATAGACCAAGACAAGTACCCGAATATATTGTACAGAATAGTTGGGACGGAGTACAAAAAAATATTGGTGCGTTTCAAAGAGTATTCAGTCCTAACAAAATGTTAGTTGTGGATAATAATAGAAGTGAGAAAGAATTAGTAACTATGGTATTAAATCAAGCTTCTAAATTTATTAGAAGTAGATTAAGAACTAAACCAGAAAATGGTATCGCCATGAGCTGGATAAAGAAAGAATTAGAGTTAAAAAGAAGATGAGATTTAAAGATTTTATAATAGAAAGTATCATTGATATACCACGAAGAACATATGCGTCAGCTGTGTTTGATGATGCTGATACTAAAAATCCTAAAATCAAACCAAGTGTTAAGAAACTTATTGATGAACAAATCAAAGAGTTTGAAAAAGAATATCCAGTTTTAAAAGTATCATTAATAGGTTCTATACTTACAAAGAGATATAGAAACGATGCTGATTTAGATTTAAATGTATTATTTGATGTACCAAAAGAAAAACAAGAACAAGAAAGAGTTGATCTTTCTCTTAAATACTTGTCAGCAAAAAACCCAAATAACATACAAGGTAAATTAATACCTGGAACTAAACACCCAATTAATTATTACTTCATTACAGATCAGAAAACTTATGACGATCAAAATAAGAAAGCAGATGCTGTGTTTGATATAGAAAAAAATAAGTTTATCAAACGACCAGATGATTTTGTTTTTGATCCTGATTTATATGTAAAAGACTTTGAAAGAAAAGTACAAGAGTTAGATGTTGTTAAAGGTGAACTTAAAAGAGATATAATAGATTACAACGAATTAAAAGATTTACAACCAAATGATATTTTAAATCTACAAGAAAAGATTAAAGATAAGTTAGAAGAAATAGAAGATAGTTTAGAAGACATAGTAAAAATTGGCGATGGCGTTGATGATGAAAGACGAGCAGCATTTAATAAAGATATGTCGCCAGATGAAATTAGAACTTATGGTGTCAAAAATAGATTACCTAAAAATGTTATCTATAAGATGTTAGAAAAATATCACTATCTAAAATTCTATAAGAAATGTAAAAAGATTTTAGAAGATGGTATTGTAACAGATAAAGAAGTACAAGATTTAGAAATACATGAAGCAAAAGGTAAGTCAGTTGCATTTACATTTGGTAGATTTAATCCACCAACTATTGGACACGAAAAACTTATTAACAAAGTTAAATCATTACCAACAAATGATTATAAAATTTATTTAAGTAGATCGCAAGATAGTAAAAAGAATCCATTAAGTCCAAGAGATAAATTAAATGTTATGAAAGATATGTTTCCTACACATGCTAGAAACATAGAACTAAATCCAACTAATATGGTTTTAGACTTAGCAACTAATTTATACAAAAAAGGTTACTCAGATGTAACTATGGTAGTTGGTAGCGATAGAGTAAGAGAGTTTGAAGGTATACTAAAAAAATACAATGATGTTAAATCACGTCATGGGTACTATAACTTTGATAGTATTAAAGTTGTATCTGCTGGGGAAAGAGATCCAGATGCTGAAGGCGCTACTGGAATGTCAGCAAGTAAGATGAGAGCGGCAGCTGAAAAAGGTGATGAGAAATCTTTTTCAAAAGGGGTTCCATCTGGTTACAGAAAAGTACCACAATTAATAAAAATGGTTAGAAAAGGAATGAACTTAGCTGCTTCATATGGGGGTATGATACACTCGGCACCAGAGAAACCAATAGTATCATTAAAAGAGTTTGAACAAAACCAAATAAGAGATTTGTATGTTAGAGAAATGATCTTTAACATCAACGACAAGGTAGATTATGTCAAAGAAGACATACAAGGAACAGTAAAAAGACGAGGTACAAATTATATTGTACTAGAAGATAATAATAACAATTTACACAAAGCATGGATATGGGACTGTATTCCGATCGCAGCAGACAGAGAAGTCGAAGTACGAGAATACAACCTTGATGTAGATTATGGATTTAAGGCGGTATCAAATATCGAAGAAGATAAAACTCCACAAGATAAAACAGTGAGTAAAAAACCTGGAACTCAACCTAAAAAATATTACAAAGATTTATCAAAGGGTGAGAAAGAAAAGAGAGCTGATTTCTTTAAAAAACAAAAGTATAAGAAAAGTGATGATGAAGATGATTATAAACCAGCGCCAGGAGACAAAGATGCCAAGACTAAACCATCTAAACACACACAAAAATATAAGAAGATGTTTGGTGAGTTAAGAAAAGATTTACAAGATGCTTGTTGGAAAGGATATAAACAAGTAGGTATGAAAGATAAAAATGGAAAAAAGGTCCCTAATTGTGTGCCAGAAGCATACGATATAGGACATGATTATGCGAAACACGCAGTATCATTAACACCAGGACAAGATGGGTATGACCCTAATTATCAAGGTGGAAGTTATGTACCAAGTAATACTAAAGATAATAGTAAAAAAGTGGTAACAAGACCAGAAACTACTGATATAGAAGTTAAGAAAAAAGATATAGAAGAATGGGCAATCTCGGATTCCACAATGGATAAATATAGAGAAAGATACAAAGATGACTGGCGTTCTAAATTAGACGAAGTTGTGAAAAGAATGATGGAAAAACTATAATGAAAACTTTTAAAGAGTACGAAAACATAGATAAATGTTGTGAAGAATGTATCTTTGAGCATGAAGCTGAAGGTATTTACGAAGCAGAATATCAAGGTAAAAAAGTAAAATTAAACGACCCGATAAGAGGTGGTAGTAAAAAGTTTTATGTATATGTAAAAGACGGTGATAAGGTAAAGAAAGTATCATTTGGTGATACAACTGGATTAAGTATTAAGAGAGATGACCCAGCTCGAAGAAAATCTTTTAGAGCAAGACACAATTGTGATAATCCAGGACCAAAAACTAAGGCCAGATATTGGTCGTGTTATCAATGGAGAGCGGGAGCAAAGGTAAATAACTAATGACTAAAAAAACATTAAAAGAATTAAGATTAGACTTACAAGAAGCGGAAGCTAGTAAAACTAATTTACAATATATTAGAGCGAAGACAGCTAGAAACGACCACTTTGATACTAGAAGATATATCGCTGCTGAAATTTTAAGAGATAAAAAATTAGCAGATGCTTACAAAGCATTAGAAATGATACACGATACTTATGGTTCTATTATCGGTAATGACGCTATAACAATTAGACAAAGATTAGAAAAAACATTAATGAATGGCTTGAAAAGTAAAATTAAAAATTGGGATGCTGTGTATTCAGCATTATAGGAGAAAAAATGAGTAGATACAGACAAACAATGTCAGAAGCTTTGAAACAAGTTAGAGAAGCAACACAGAAACCTTATGTTTCAATGTCTAGTGGTGGGCAATATAACGTATTAGATAAAGACGGTAAGACAGCATATTCTACGAGAGATCAAAGATTAGCACAAGATTATTTAAAAAAGAATTATGATAATTTAAAAGAGGTATCTGACCACGAAATTTCAATGGCAAGAGGTGAGTTACAAGCCATCGCAGATAAAGCTACTCAACTATCTTCAGCACTACAAGGTAAATCAGATGAAGGTAATCCTTTAGAGGCTTGGGTACAATCTAAAATTACAAAAGCAAAAGATTATATCAATTCAGTTTCAGATTACTTAATCTACAATCCTGATATGAAACAAAACGAAGAAACAGAATTAGAAGAAGCTATTTTAGTTAAAGCTTATAAGAATGCTGTTGATCCCACCAAAAAAGGTTTACAAATTAATAAAACAGGTGGTATGAGTGGAACAATATTCATTAAAGATAAAAAAGAACTAAAAGATTTAATGACAAAACTTACTCAAGCAACTAAATTATATAATATAAAAGAAGAAACTTTAGATGAAAAAACTTATGGTTGGACATTAGTTTCAAAAGCAAAAGACCTTGCTAAAAAGTTTAAAGATAATATAACAAAAGCTGTAGATGAAATAGAAAAACTAGAAAAAGGTTTATCTAAAAATCCTACAGTAGATGCAGAGTTAAGAAAGTACAATGAAAATTTAGAAGAAAAATACACAGTAGTCATTACTAAAAAAGATGGTACAACTATGGAATTAGGAAGATACAATACTTCTGCTGAAGCACAAAGATATGTTGACCAATATGGTAAAGGTGCTAAAGTAAAAAAAGAAGAAGTTGAATTAGACGAAATAGATGAAAAGATTAGCGATATATTTAAAGCAAATAAAGAAGGCGAAAGTATAGATGATATTGCGAAAAGATTAAAACTATCTACTTCAATGGTTAAAAAATTAATAGGTGAAGCAAAAGACGAAGAAGAAAAAAAAGAAGAACCTAAAAAAGAAGAAGATAATAAAGAGGGTGAAATACAATCTTTAAAAGCTCAGATTGCTATGTTAAAACAAAAGTTAGAAAATGAGAAACATAAAGCAATCAAACCAGAACCAAATCCAGAAACTGGTGAAGTACCTTTAACAATTGGTATTGCTCACGCAGAGTTTAAAAAAGAAAAAGAAAAAAAAGAAGTTAAAGAAGAAAATTTACAAGAGTTATCAAAGGCAGAAAGAGATAAAAGAATACAAAGAGCAAAAGATATGATTAAGTATTATGACGCTCAAAAGAAAGCTGCTCTAAAAGGACCTAATAAAGCTCTTGCTAAAAAGATGTTAAAGAATGAAACAGAATTAGAAGAAATGAAAAAAGATGACGCTTACGCTATCGGTATGGCACAGGCTAAAAAATCTATGAATGATGAACCACCTTTAGATAAAAAGACTATTACTAAAGGACATGAAATTGCTAAATCAATTCTTAAAAAAGAAGAAGTTAATGAAGTATCTGATAAACTTAAATTAAAAGTATTACAGAAAAAGATTAAACAATATAAAGATAAAGTTTTTAAAAAAACTATGTCAACTGTTAAATCACCACTATTTGCTGGAGTAGAAGAAGCTTTAGAAATAAAAGAGTTTACGTCACAGATGATTGATAGACTTAAAAAATCTTTTAGTACAGCACCTAAAAGAATATCACCTGAACAAGCAAATGCTTTAAGTCGTCATTTAGATAGAATTGAATTAAATGATTTAAGAAAATTAGTTAAAGCAAATATACCTTTTGTATCTACTGTTGCTAGAAATAAGATATACAAAAAAACAGGTAAGTTTGAAGAAACAAATTTAGAAGAAAAAAGATTATATGTAGAGGCAATCTCTGGCTTACAAAAGAAAGCTGACAAGAGTGGTATGCCATATTCTATATTAAAAAAAGTGTATGATAGAGGAATGGCAGCTTGGAAATCTGGACACAGACCAGGCGCTTCTCAACAACAATGGGCATTTGCTCGTGTTAATTCATTCGTAACAAAATCCTCAGGTACCTGGGGTGGCGCTGACAAAGATTTAGCGAAACAAGTAAAGGGAAAATAAAATGAGTTATTTAAAACACAAACCAGGTAGCATAGAAGAATTAATGGCGAATGAAGCATCAAAATTAAACGATAATGCTTACCAAGATATGTTTAAAAAAGAATTAGATAAAGCTGGTAAAGGTATTGGTTCAATGACACCTGCTGAAAAGAAAGCATTTTTTAATAAAATTGATGACAAATACAAAGCGAAAAACGAAGATATTAAAGAAGAAGTAAGTCAAAAAGATGTAGATAAATTTCACACATCTTTAGATAAACTTGTACACAAATCTTTTGGTCATTCTTCAGATGAAAAGAAAAAAGAAGTTAAAGAAGAAGACGCTTACGATAAAGATGATGAGAAACCAAAGTCTAAACCTAAAAAAGAAACTCATACGTTTATGACAAAAGATATGAACAAAAGTAAAAAAGATGCTAAAGGTGAAAAAGAAATTGTTGATCCAGAACCTAAATTAAAACAAGAATCATTACAAGATGCTATCAAATCTGTATGGCAATTGTCAGCTGAAGAATTAGAAAAAATGAAAAGTGAAGCTAAGTACATGAAAGCACAAAGAATGAATCAGTACAAAGCGGAAGATGAAAAGAACAAAAAGGGAACAGCTGATACTGGTTCAAAAGCAACAAAAGTTGATGTAGAACCATCGGTTGACTACAAAAACTAATCAAATAATTACACTATTACTGGTCTTTTTTCCCTTGACAAAGGGCCAGTAATATGTTATATTTAAGTACACTATGAAAAATTTACCACGAATCTATTGTGATATGGACGGTGTCCTTTGTGACTTCAGTGCGGCGATAAGAAAAACCACTGGTATGTCAAAAGACAGATGGATGCGACAGGACAGAAAAGATATGTGGCAACCTGTTTTAGACAATACTAAATTCTGGCACACAATGCCTTGGAATCCTCAAGGAAAAGTAATGTGGAATTATATCAAAAAGTTTAATCCACACATACTATCAGCATACCTAGAAAAGACTTATGACCCTAATTGTATACCAGGAAAGACACATTGGGTTAAATCAAACTTAGGTATCAATCAAACTAGAATTAATCTAGTAAGAAGAAAAGATAAACAAAACTACGCTATGGTCGCTGGAGAACCTGCGATATTGATAGACGATTACGAGAAAAACACTTCACAATTCAAACAAAAAGGCGGTATAGGTATCACATTTAGATCCGCTGGACAAGTCATTTCAGAGTTAAAAAAACTAGGTTTCTAACATCTCCCTATTATAAATATAGTATAATATATTAAGAAATTGAGTACCTTAAACAATTAACAAAGGGAGAGAATACTATGTCAAGTTGGTCAAGTTCAGACGCTTATACTTCGGCGCCTTTATGGGCGTTATCGCAAGTAAATTTAGCGCCAACATTAGCAAATATGGGTCCTATCGACTCAGCGGCTGTAGATTTATTATTTAAAAATGAAGAAGCAGACGATTTCATTACAGGTGTAACAATTGGTTTATTCAATTATAATGCAACTGAAATGGCAAGCGGTCACGTTGCTGCTGATGGTTCAACTACGGTTAAAGCGCTAGGCGCTCACCAAGGTTGGGTGTTAAGAACAACTGGTTCTGGTGGTAGAGCGAATAGAATACAATCAGAAACATTAGTTTGTTTAACAACATAATAACTAATTATTTAAGGGCGGAGAGATTAACACAGACAATTTCCGCCCTTATATATACTATATGAATAAATTGATCTAGGCAAATACCTAGAGTAGCATTCCCGAAAGGGTTAACAGGAGATAAAAATGGCAGATAAAAAAATAACCGCCTTAACAGACTTAGGCGATGGTCTAGCAAGTGCAGACTTGTTTCACGTAGTTGACGACCCGTCAGGTACACCAATTAATAAAAAAGTTACAGCAGAAAATGTGTTTAATAATATTCCAAGTTGGATAGGGTTATCACAAACTGCTCAATCAATTACAGCAGATGGTTCAACTACAACAGCAGTAAACGTAACAACTGCAGTTACTTTTGTAAACGCAACATCAGCAACACACACTGCAGCATTAGCAGATGGTTCAGATGGACAGATTAAAACAGTAATCAATACATCTACATCAGGAACAAACGCAGTAACTATTACACCAGCAAATTTTGATGGTACTAATACTTCGTTTGTATTAAATGCACCAGGTGAAACAATTACTTTGATGTTTAAAAACTCAAAATGGTATGTAATTGGTGGACAAGGTTATACATTAAGTTAATATTGATTGGAGTAAATTATGGCAATTGAATTGGAAACTTTAAACAATGAGAGAGAGATATTAAAAAAAGACTTTGATAATCTAACTCAAAGAATTGCACAAGTAGAAAAAGATTTAGGTACAATGAAAAGTAATCTAAACGCTGTTTACGGAGCAATTCAACAAGTTGATAAATTAATTAAACTATCTGATGGCGAAAATAAATTGCCATCAGATAAAGAAAAGGCGCTAAATTTAGCGACAAGTTAAATGAAAAGATTTAAAACTTTTAGTAAAGAAGAAGATATAAAAGATTTTGAAGAAGATGTGATTGGAGAAACTACACCGAGTACTGCAGACGCTATGAAACGTCACAAAGCGGGTAAGGCTGGTTTTACTGATAAAGCACATTTGAAAGCAAAAGGTTTAATATCAAGAGCTGATGGTACTAAAAGAAAATCTGATAAGTATAAGTAAAGGAAAGAAAAATGAAAACTTTTAAACAACACGTAAAAGAAGGTATGTCACCTTTAGGCGTTGGTGTTACTACTTCTAATTCACCAGAAGATGGATCAATTGGAGTACATAACATACACACACCTGAAGTATTGGAAAGAGTAAATGCTTTCGTTGGTTCAATTGCAGATAGGGAGTTTATTAAACCTCAACAAGCAATAGATGAACTGAAAGAAAAGTTACAAAGAATAGGTCTTACTTGTGGCGATTGCACATTAGAAGGACCAAATGGAAAAACAACAGTTGAAGTGAAACAATTTGGTGGAAGATTTGGTAAAGATACCGATGGTTCTGATATAAATGATGATGGTATATCTCATAAAAAAGAGGGTGGATTAAAGATGGAAGTATCTTATGAAACTCTTAAAAACGGAACATCAAAGGTCTACGCTAAATTAGTGTAGTTAATGTTCAAAGAGATAACGAAGGACAATTGGTTACTTTTTGCTCAACATAATTATGATAACCCAACGTTATCTAAAGAGCAAGAATTTTATGATGACCTTAAAAGATTTAAATATCTTAAAAGGCTCTTTCGTAAATATAGAATAACTGGTAAAATTAAAATAAGATTAGCAGTTAATCATGTGATTGTCTTATCAAATGTTTTTGGAGTAGAAGCCGCTTGTATTTTACTATTACATAAAGTAGATAAAGTATATTGGTCACAACTAAAAACTGTATTGATATATCTTGGTTATCTTTATCCACACGAATTAAATGATGTCAAAGTGGATATGAATATTAAAAAGCTTTTAGAGGAACTATAATGGCAAATAGAGCAGTTGATTTAATTATAACATATCGAGTAGTAAAATTACTTGTAACACCTTTTGAAAGACAAGAGGCGTTTAAATATGGTATTATTGATAAAGATGGGAATGTATTAAAAAAATATAAAACTCTACAAACTACAAATGAAAAAAATGCTTATACAATTCTTCACAGATTTGTTTTTAATTTAAAACGAATACTAAAAAGAGTTGGGTTAGGTGGGCGTTTAGGTTCTTTCGCTGTTGCTCTTGCTTTACTTTTAAGAGAAAACAAAGAGTACGAACAACATAAGGTATTATTAGAAAGCACTATTATATCTTATCTAAAAGAAACCAATCAATACGAAAATCTTTTAAATGAACAAGGTGAAGTTAAATCATCATACGAACAAGAACCAGTTATGACTTGTTTCGGTATTGACATTTATGAAAAAGATGGAGAACTTTTTTCGGAGGACAAATATGAAAAACTTTAAAGAATTAGCACAAGATATTGTTAATAGAATGGAAGACGCACCAGCGAATGCTGCTGGTTCAGGTAACGTTGCTGGTATTGGCGTTGGTCCTGATGGTGAGCCAGGAGTAAAGCCTAAAAAGAAAAAGGACGAAAGAGATCCTTTAATGTTTGGAAAATATAAAACTTTCAAAAGAAAAATATCAGAAAATACTGATAACAATAACATCATGTTAAAACAAGTTTTAGATTCAATTGATAAAGTTGAAACAAAGATAGATGAAAAAAATGGATTTGTTAACGCTGAAGTTACAGTAGAACCTGAAAAAGAATATACTACTTTTAGAGATAAGTATAATGCCTAAATCATTTAAAGAATATACAGCAGGTCATAGAATAGGTTATGTAGATAATATACAACCAATGGCAAGTTTAGGTGATACCCCACCAAAAGGTCAAGGCGGTAGAGATAGTCGTGGTGTTGGATTAGCGGCAAACTATAATACTCAAGCTCCAGGTACAATGAAACCTTTTTTAACAGCAGACGCTAAAAATCTACAGAAAAAGAATTGGAAGTTAAAAGGATTTGGTCCATATAAGTTTAAGAAAGAAGACGAAGACAAAGAAATGGAAAACTTTCTAAATGATTTAGCGAACAATACACCTAACGCAGATCAATTTGAAGACACTAAAAGAATACCTAGAAAATCTGGTCAAAAGGCTGGCTCAGATAAACATAGTGACTTGTACACAGATGAAAACCCAAAAGGTACAATTCATGGTCTAGGTTTCACAGATGCTGACAAGGCTAGAACTTCAGTAAACAAAATTAAATCTTCAGGTAAAACACACGCACACAAAATTCAAGCGGCTATCGCAATGTCACAAAGAGCGAAAGTTGCTAGTGAAAGAGCAAAAGATCCTCAAAAGAAAAAAGACTTAGGTGCTGCTCATAAAGTATATCAAACATTTATAGACACAAACAAAAAGGACAAGTAATGGAACTATTAATAGCACTAGCAATGAAGTTTTGGCAATGGTCACTTTTAATCGTATTAGTAATAATTGGTTTTCTTATAAACTTATTAGATAAAAAGAAAAGTAATTTAAAGTTTTCTTATGAAGAATTGCCACATTTACAACCTGTAAAAATCTCTACCAAAGGAAAAGGTTTTTGGAAAGGTATTATAATGTGGTTAACTTCAACAAGAAATTGGGTTATCACTAAAGACTGGAAATACAAAATAGATGGTAATGAGTATGTAATACCAAAAGGTTTTCAATTTGATGGCGCTAGTATACCTAAATTTTTAAGAACATTTTTCTCACCAGTTGGAGTATTACTCATTGGTGGTTTAGTACACGACTATATGTACAAGTATAGTGCTCTTAAATCAGTTCAAGCAAAAGGAGCTCTTTTACTAGTAGATCAAAAGAAAGCAGATCAAATCTTTAGAGATATTAATATAGAAGTAAATGGTTTTTATTTTATGAATTATCTAGCATACTGGTCATTAAGAATAGGTGGCTTTGTTGCGTGGAATGGTCATAGAAAAAGAAACGCTAAAATAGGAGACTAATATGTTTTTAACAATAGGACTAGTTATCGGTTTTATATTAGGTTGGTATGTAAACGAAAAATTAGAAGATGTAGTTGCTGGTATTAAACTACTAAAGTTTTGGAAAAAATAAATGAGAATATATTTGATAGGTTTTATTATACTTGCGTTATTAGGCGCTGGTGGTTATGTAATGAAATTACAAAGAGATAATGTTATTCTAAAAGAGAACGCCGTTAAATTAGAAGGTGCTATTTCTGAACAAAAGACACTAATAGAAAATCAAAAGAAAGACTTTGCTGAAATACTAGAGGCAAATAAAAAGATAAACGAATTAGTTGGTAATCTCAAAAAAGATTTAGACGATTTAGATAAAAGATTTTCAAAGAAAGATAGAGATATTGGTAAACTGGCCATTGATAGAACAAAGGTCATAGAAAGAATTATAAACAAAGGCAGTGATAACGCTACAAGATGTATTGAAATTGCTAGTGGATCACCATTAACTGAAAGTGAAAAGAATGCTACGAAGAAATCAGAAATCAATCCTGAATGTCCTTCTATTAGTAATCCTAAGTATATTCCTTACTAACTGCTCAGGCGTTAAGAAGTTAAGTATATTTAAAGAAGAAGTAAAAAGACAAGAGCTTCAATTAGAGAAGCCTACACCTTTACAGTTAGAAAAGATTAAATGGATAATCATAACATCTGAAAATGCTGATGAAGTATTTAAGAAGATGGAAGAACAAGGACTTGATCCTGTGTTATTTGGTCTTACAGATAACGATTATCAATTAATAGCAAAAAACTTTGCTCAAATAAGAAATCAATTAAAAATTACAAACGATATACTAGATAAGTATAAAGAGTATTACGAACCAAAGGAGAAAAATAATGATTAAAAATTTTAAAGATATAGTGATTTTATTAATAACAAGTGGTGTATTATTACTTCTTGGAGTTATTATTATAGGAGATTATTGGGTAGCACTAGAAGAAAACAGACCAGTAGATGAATCCGTAATAACATTGATGAAGATGTCTGTTACAGGATTGATAGGTGTTATTGGTGGTTACATTGGCGGAAGTAAATAAGATATAATGTTTTTTGAAATACTAACACAGTTTGGATTACCAGTAGCAGCCGCTGTTACAATGGGTGGTTTCATCTATATTATTCTAAAGTATATTTTAGGTGGTGTTGTAGGTTCAGTAAAAGGTTTACACGGTATCATTATGGGTTTAGAAAACAGAATAGATACTATGAATAATGATCTGATACATATTGACACTTTAATATCATCAGCGTTACATTTAAAACCAGATTTAGATAGAATTGCTAGGTCTGATGGTAAGAATGACGCAAGAAAAGACTAATGACAATTTTAGAAATACTTAATCAATACGGTTTTGCGACACTGGCCGCTATTGCTATGGGTTGGTTTATTTGGTTTATCTATAACTTTATAACACAAGAAGTTACAAGTAAATTAGGTGAAGCAAATAAAGCATTAATTATGCTTTTAGACAAAATAAGAAGACTAGATAATGACCTTATACGAATTAAGGCTAAATTGAACACGGTTCTCACTCTCCGAGAACAAGAAAAGTACAAAAACAAAGACTAATAATTATAAATAGTAGTATGAAAACATCATTTAAAACAATGGTGTTAGTAGTGGGACTTACATTAATTACACCGATTACATCAATACTGGCATCCGAATTGACACAGGAGTTTAAAAACCCTGCCTTTAGTGGTAATGGTTACTCCAATCACGTGCTTTCCATTAATCAATTAGAAGTACAAAGAGAACAAAAAGTAATTGATGATAAAAAATCAGCAGCTGCGGCCGCTGAAAGAGATGAAAAAAACAAGACAGTAAACAAATTTATCGCCAATGTAGAGAGTAGAATATATGCCAACCTTTCTAAACAACTGGTTGACAATATGTTTGGTACAAGTTGTGACCCTACAACAACTACTTGTCCTACAAGTGGTACTTCTACGATTGAAGGTGCTCAAATCTATTGGGTTAAAGATTCCGTAACTGAAATAATTACATTAACAATTACAGCTGATGATGGAACAGTTACAACTATGGCAGTTCCGATTGGTGACTTTAAATTTTAGGATATTATAATGTTTAAAATATTAATTACCCTTTTAATAGGGTTGATACTCACAGGTTGTCAAACAACCAAAGAGATTGAAATATACAAAGGTAAGTCACCTTTTATTGAAGGTACATCTACAAGAGATAGATTAGTTGCTATACCTAAATTAGACGGACAGCCTAAAATTACAATTGCTGTTTACAGATTTACTGACCAGACAGGTCAAAGAAAACCAAGTACAAAGTTTTCTCAACTGTCAACTGCTGTCACACAAGGTGGTAGTATGTTTGTGGTCAAAGCTTTAAAATCAGTTTCAGATGGAGATTGGTTTCTAGTATTAGAAAGAGAAGGATTAGATAATCTAATTAAAGAAAGACAATTAATTAGATCAACTAGAACAGAATATGATGGCGAACAACAAGTGGGTAATATATTAAAACCTTTAGTGTTTGCTGGACTTCTTATAGAGGGTTCTGTAATAGGTTATGATAGTAATATACAGACTGGTGGACAAGGCGCTAGATACTTAGGAATAGGTATAAGTGAACAGTATAGAGTAGATCAAGTGACTGTTTCATTAAGACTTGTTTCAGTACAGTCTGGAGAGATTTTGTTAGCTACCAATGTGACTAAAACAATTGCTAGTCACTCAAAAGGTGGTGATGTATTCACATTTTTAGATATGAATACAAAGGCTTTAGAATTAGAAAGTGGTGTTGCCGTAAACGAGCCAGTAACCTACGCCATACGAACTGCTATTGAATTTGCTATATTAGAATTAATTTATGAGGGTAAAGAAAAAGGATACTGGAAATTTAAAGAAGAAAAAGAAAAAGGAATACACAAAAAATGAAAACAATAATTAGTGTTATTATGTTCTTAATGATGACTTCTTTGTCATGGTCTAACGACATATATGTTACTCAATCAGGGGCTAACCTTGATTTAGATATAACACAAGACGGAGCTAATAACACAGTAGGTAGTTCAGGTACAGCTTCAGCTTCAACAGGCGCTACAACTATATTAAACATAGACCAAGTTGGTAACTCAAACGTTATCACTTATCAAATTAATGGTGCTACATATACAGGTGCGATTAGTTTAACTGGTGATTCAAATGATGTTGACTTAAATTGTGATACAGGTTCAAGTAGTTCTTGTGGAACGATAACTGCCAACATAACAATGACAGGTTCATCAAATGATATAGACCTTGACATTGGAGAAACTAGTGACGCTGCTGGTTCAACTGTTAATATAACAGGACAATCTGGTTCAGACTCAAATGTAATCGCTGCTACTGTTGATGGTCAAAGTGCTGTACTAACAATTACAGTTAACGGAGATACAAACAACTATTTAATTGATATAGATGGCGACGGAGATAGTATAGGTCATACATTGATACACTCACACACAGGCAGTATCGCAGATGTTGACATTATACAATCAGGTGTTAATGATAACTATATTGACCTAACAACAAGCGGAGATAACGCTGAGGTTACTATCAGCCAAACAGATTAATGATTATAACAATTTTATATTCGGGGTTAATAATTTATGCGTGTTATAAGTTTTATAATTGGGTTCATACTCTTAACCCTTACGACTTTAGCAACAAATAGTTTTGCTACTATTGGTGAAGTATCTATCACATCTGGTAGTGCTGTCATTGATAGACAAGATGGCGATAAAGGTATTACAGTAAAGAAAGAACTAGATATTTTTTCTTATGATACTGTTAAGACCGGCAATGGTAAAGTTGGTATAGAATTTATAGATGAAACAAGAGTTGATGTTACTGAACATAGTAAGTTAGTAATTGATGAATTTGTTTATGACCCTAATACAAAAACAGGTTCATTATCATTAAAGGCTTCTTTAGGTACAGTAAGATATGCCTCTGGTCAGATTGCTAAAAACTCAAAACAAAATGTAAAGATCAGTACACCTACAGCTACGATTGCTGTTAGAGGTACTGATTTTGCTATGACTGTAAATGAAATAGGTGGTTCAACAATTGTATTATTACCTAGTTGTAATAGCAATGGTCAATGTTATGTAGGTGAGATTGAAGTACAAACAGATGCTGGATTTGTGATAATGAATCAGGCATTTCAAGTGACACAAGTTGATACTTTAGAATCAAAACCATTAAAACCTATATTACTTGATTTAGATTTAGATATGATTAATAATTTATTAATTGTATCCCCACCAAAAAAACTTGATAACGCAATAGAAGAACAAAAATTAAAAGAAATTGCTAATGCTTTAGATTTAGACTTTCTAAAGTTTGATGATTTAGAAATTGATATGCTAGAAGTAGAAGAAGATGAATACACTTCAGCACTTGATATAGATTTTTTAGACCAAGATTTTTTAGTTGACATACTAGATCAATTAAACAAACAACTTGCTTTACAAATGAGAAGTGAGTTTGATAAAAAGAGAGATAATAAAAAATCAGGTAAAGATGAGTTTGGTGTTATACTTTTACTAGAGGATCCTCAATGGGTTTGGACTAGACTTGACGCTGCTCAAAACAATATAGTATTAAGACTTGATATGGAAAACAGTTATACTATCAATGTCACACAAGGCGACCAAGAAATTATAGATTATGAATTAGGTGATGGTGGTCAAAATCAAATTAGGATATATCAGAATCAATAATGTATAAATTTATGAAAAGATTTACAATAGCACTATTTATATGGATGGTATTTTTTTCTATTGTTGAAAAGGCAAAGGCAGATTTAACATACAAGACCTACGCCGGCACAGGTGCCAGACCAAGTTTCCCAGGCAACGGTGGTAGTTTAACATATCCTACAGTATTGAGTACAGGCACAGTTACCAGTTTGAATTACAATTGGGGTAGTGGTTATGTATTAGATTCGGGTAGAGGGTCAAGTGTGATAGTCAACTTCTATGGCTACATCACCATACCAGACACAGGTTCACAGGACATACAGTTCTATCTGTATGCTGATGACGGTGTTTACATGAAGATAGACAGCACAGTTGTTATCAATGACTGGAATGAACAAGCACCTGGCATGTGGAATTATATCTCCACAGACCAAACACTCACAGGTGGACAAACTTATTATATTGATATGTGGTGGTATGAAAACGGTGGAGGTGCCGCCGTTAAGTTATATTGGGACCAGACTGGCTCAGTAGCCTTGGTGCCAAGTTCAGCATATTCAACCACAGTACCCACACCTACTGCCAGTATATCATCATCACAACAGACAACTGTAAACACAGCAAGAGCAAAAACTCAAAATGGTAATGCCATTTATATAACTCAAAGTGGTGTTGGTATAGATTTAGATATTGTACAAGACGGTAATGACAACTTAATTATAGGTAAAGATTTAACATCATCTGGTTCTATTCAAGGTGACTATAATGAAATAACATTAACACAAAAGAATAATGATAATGTATTAGGTATTGATGTGAATGGCAATTCAAATGATGTAGATGTATGGCAAGATACAGGACAAAGAGCCATAGTTGAAATAACAGGTAATTCAAATACTTTAGATTTAGAACAATTACATTTAAGTAATAGTGGAGAACACTTTGCTAGAGTTGAAGTAAATGGTAATAGTAATTCATTAACAATAGACCAAAAAGAAACTGGTGATAAGATACTATTTTTAGATGTAGATAATAGTAATAATGTTCAAGTAGACCAAAAAGGCACAGGCGACCATTATCTAAATATAATACTAACTGATAGTCATACACTAGACATAACACAAGACGGATCAGGTAGCCATGACGCCCACATTAATTTGAGTGGAAACAATACATCAATAACATTAACACAAGATAGTAGCACAGATCAAAACTATTATCTGGAACAAAATTGTGTATCTGCTAGTTGTTCAGCTACAGTCACACAGAATTAAGGAGAAACTATGGATATTAAAAAAATATTTACTTGGTTGCCGATAGCACTTGCTTTGATTGGTTCTTTATATACTGGAATAAATGTTATCATTAAACTAAACAACACTATTGAACAACACACTATTGCTATCTCAAATTTAGAACAATCTTTGGGTTCAATAGATGAACGATATAAAATTGAAATTAAAAATCTAACACAAAAATACACTGAAGGAAGAGAAGAATTATTCCGTGAGGTGACATTTCTTAATACAGAGATTGCCCAAGCAAGAGCAAAAGTAGAGGCGTTAGACAACTCATATTACAAAGTAAATGACGCAGTAAGAGATTTAGGTTATGACCTTAAAGACTTCAAACGAGAAGTCACAGGAGATTATTAACATGGAGGTACTTAGGATGGCACCAAATAAATTTACTTTGTTGGTATTAGTATTACTTTTTCTATTTGCTATTTTAGTTAAACCTGCTAACGCAAGAAACGATTACTTACAATATGATAATCATTGTCAAGGACCAACTTTAGAACCTTACATGGAATATTCACAAACAGAGAATATTGGTAGAGGTTCATCAACAAGTGGTTATGATGATGATAGAGGAACAGTAGGCGTAAGATTAAGAATACCATTGACTTCAACTTGTTCAAAAGAATATAGAAAAGTGTTTAATGAAAACGCATTGTTAAGACAACAATTAGAAATGTTAAAAATGTGTTCTCGTTATAAAAACCTAGAACTACCCGACCAGTTTGCTGAAGTGAGAGAGAAGTGTGATGGTATAAAAAGAAAACCAGAGGCAGATGATAAGTAAAATATTCACGCACTGGACTATAGCATTTGTAACTTTATTTGTTATTACATTTATAGGTTTAAAAGACCCACAAGTCAAAGAGATATTAAGACTTAAAGGTTTTGATTTACTTCTTCAATCAGAAAAGAAAGAACTATCACAAGACATAGGTGTTATTACAATTGACGAAAAGGCAATAGAAAAGTATGGACAATGGCCTTGGAAGAGAGATATACTTGCTGATGTCATTATCAAACTACGAGAAGCTGAAGTAGGTATCATTGTATTACCTATATTGTTTAGTGAAGAAGATAGATTAGGTGGCGACAACGAATTAGCAGAGGTATTACAATATGGTGTAGTCATATCACAAGTAGGAACAACACAGACAAATAAGAATGCCGTTCCTAGAGGTATTGCTAAGATTAATGATCCTATGGCCTATATGTTTGAATGGCCAGGTATGTTAGGACCTATACCATTGTTAGGTGAAAAGGCAAGTGGTGTTGGTGTTGTAAACACAGTACCCGAAATAGATGGTGTTGTAAGAAGAATACCATTAATTATGAAGATTGGAGATGAGACCTATCCAGCGATGGCAATAGAGGTCATAAGAGTGGCCACTGGTGCTCCAAGCTATCAGGTGAAGGCAGGAGAAGGTGGTATTATCGCTATGAGAGTACCTGGTTTCTCTACAATAAAGACTGATCCAAATGGCCGTATATGGTTAAGATGGAACAAAGAATATGATACTATCAGTCTAGCAGATTTAGACCAAGTTGGCAAGTTTAAAGGTAAGACTGTTATCATAACTACCACAGCAGAGGGTTTAAATTCAATAGTGGCAACTCCTTTAGGTGAAAGATATATGTATGAGATAACTGCCTCAACATTATCAACTGTATTAGATGGTAAGAATATAACAAGAGTTGATATTAGTTTTATATCAGAATTAGCTGTTGCCTTTTTATTAGGTTGTGTTATCATATTAATGGTTAGATTTGCTCCGTATTGGTTAATAGGTTTAAAACTTATATCTTGGTATGTTATAACAGTATGGTTAAGTCATTACTTCTTTACAAAACATTTGATGTTAGTAGATGTAAGTTGGATTATTATTACCTTAACAATTGTAGGATTTCATAGTGTCTTTAATAGATTTATTTTAGAGTTTAAATTAAAACAACAAATACGAAAACAATTTGAAAAGTATTTGGATCCAAGACAAGTTGCTATACTTGTAAAGAATCCTGAAAAATTAAAACTTGGTGGTGACAGAAAAGAAATGTCTTTCTTGTTTATGGACATTGTAGGTTTTACTCCTATTTCTGAATACTATAAAAACAAAGACGATCCTGAAGGACTAGTTGCTGTAATCAATGATTACTTAAATCGTATGAGTCAAATTGTTTTAAGAAATGGTGGTACAATTGACAAGTATATGGGTGATTGTATTATGGCATTTTGGAACGCACCATTAGATTGTCCTAATCACGCCGAGATGGCTGTAAAGACAGGTATAGAATGTGCTGAAGAAACTGAAAAGTTAAAAAAAGAATTTAGGGAGAAAGGTCTTCCTGATATTAATATAGGTTCAGGTGTTAACACAGGAATTTGTATTGTCGGTAATATGGGTAGTGAAAACCGATTAGATTATTCTGTTATAGGTGACGCTGTAAACTTGGCGGCTAGACTTGAGGCTGCTACAAGAAATTATAGAGATGAAAATGGAAAGGTTACACCTTTGATTTATTCTTCCTATACAAAAGAACAACTGAAAGATATTAAGTCAATTGAGCTAGATAAAATTAAGGTTAAGGGTAAAGATGAGTTAGTAACCATTTATAAACCAGTAACAAACTTAATGGAGGGTTATGACCTTACTTCAAAAGAGAAAGATCAGACTACTAGTAAAAAGGATAATAAGAAATGATAAAAAAAGAAAACTATACATACTCAATACACATTGGCTCAAAATTAAGAAACAAAAACTGCGTAGAAGAAAGAAAACATTTATAAAACTATATAAAATGAAAAGAATTAACATGATGAAATCAATGTTAAAATCAGCATAAAAATAAATATAACATAGGTTATTAATAAGTTAAAATAGTATAAAGACGTTATATCGGCGTACACCCAATCGGGAAAAATTAAACTTATACTAACCAACTAAATAGGATAACATGGCAGATAAAGATACTACAGATATTAAGATAGACATTGAGTCTTTAAGAAAAGATATTGAAAATGTCAATAGCATTCAAGGTAGATTAGATACTGCCATTGATAGACTCACAGATGTATCATCATCAATCAAATCTATGTTGGCTGTACATGAAGAAAAAATACAAAGACAAGAAAAGATAGACGAAGTTATATTTGATAAACTCAAAGATAGAGCAGAAGAAATTACTGATGTATATAGAGAGTTGAAGAAAGACATAGAATTAAGTGAGAAAAGACTACTCATAGAAATCAAGTCTTTAAAAAATGATATAGGTAGTCGTGTGGGCATGCTAGAGCGTTATAAATGGGTTATAATGGGTGGTGCGATAGCTATAGGGTGGATACTATCAAAGAATTTAATGCCAATATTACACATGATGAATGGCGTTTAGACTTGACTTTTAGACGAATATATAGTATATTAGTCTTTGTGTTATGTCCAGTTATATTGATCTAAAGTTTATATCTAATTTAAAATCAAGGTTAAGTCAATTCAAACAAAAGAATGACTACTTGTTTAATTTTCGTTGTCCACATTGTGGTGATTCGAAAAAATCAAAATTAAAATCAAGAGCATATTTGTATCGAGTAAAAAATGATATGTTCTTTAAATGCCACAATTGTGGTATGGGTCAGAACTTGGCAAATTTCATAAAGTCAATAGACCCAAAAATGTATTCTGAATATCTTTTAGAAAGATATAAGAAAGGGGCTCCTGCGACACCGAAGCCTTCATTTGATTTCAAACCTGTGTTTGAAGAAACTAATATCATAACTGATTTGAAAACAATAAAAGAGTTAGATGATGAACACCCAGCAAAAAAATATGTAACCAACAGAAAAATACCTGTTGAATTTTTTGATAAGTTATACTTCTGTGACAAGTTTGGTCAGTTGGTGAACAAGGTTAAGCCGAATACATATAAAACTAAATCTGACCATCCTAGATTAATCATACCATTTTATGATGCGACTGGTAAACTTTTTGCGTTTCAAGGTCGATCATTTGGAAAAGAACAACCAAAGTATCTAACGGTAAAACTAGATGAAAACAAACAAAAAGTTTATGGCCTTGAAAGAGTTAATTTTCAAAGACCTATCTTCATCACAGAAGGCCCACTTGATAGTCTTTTTATTGATAATTGTCTTGCTGCTGCTGGAGCTGATTTAGTATTAAAAAATAAAATACCAAGTGATCAGATAACATATATATTTGATAACGAACCGAGAAATAAAGAAATAGTAAAACGTATGTATAGTGTGGTAGAAAAAGATCATAACATTGTCATATGGCCAAGTGAGATTCAATCAAAAGATGTAAACGATATGATACTATCAGGGTTGACAAAAGCTGAAGTTTCTGATATTATACATAACAACACATATTCAAAACTATCTGCATTAACAAAATTAAACGATTACAAAAAAGTATAGGGGAACAATGGCTGAAAATATAAATGTATTAAAAAGAGGTGAACGTGGTAAAGAGCCATTAAATATAGAAAAAATCCATGAGATGGTTGAGTATGCTGTTGAAGGTATAACAGGTGTATCATCATCACAAGTTGAAATGAAAAGTGGTTTACAATTTTATGATAATATAACTACAGACGATATTCAACAAATTCTAGTTAAGTCAGCAGCTGATCTTATTTCTTTAGAAACACCTAATTATCAATACGTTGCTGCTAGATTACTTTTATACTCATTAAGAAAACAAGTTATTGGAAAGTTATGGGACCATCCTCACATTTATGAACACGTACAAAAAGCGGTTGAGAAAAAAATTTATGATCCAGAACTAATAGAAAAATATCAAAAGAAAGATTTTGATAGAATGGAAAATTGGTTAAACCACGAAAGAGATTATACTTTCACATACGCTGGTTTAAGACAAGTGATTGACAAATACTTGGTACAAGATAGATCATCTGGTGAAATATTTGAAACACCACAGTTTATGTATATGATGATTTCTGCATCTATCTTTATGAACTATCCAAAAGAAAAGAGAATGACTTATGTTAAAAAATATTATGACGCTATTTCAAACTTTAAAATCAATATTCCTACGCCAGTTATGGCGGGTGTTAGAACTCCTCTCAAACAGTATGCAAGTTGTGTTCTGGTTGATACTGATGACACTTTACCTAGTATTTTTTCTAGTGATATGGCTATTGGACGTTACGTTGCGCAAAGGGCTGGAATTGGTATTAACGCTGGTAGAATACGAGGCATCAATGCGAGGATACGAGGAGGTGAAGTACAACACACCGGAGTTATTCCTTTCCTTAAAAAGTTTGAAGCAACGGTTAAGTGCTGCACTCAAAACGGAGTTAGGGGCGGTTCGGCTACTGTTCACTTCCCTATTTGGCACCAAGAAATAGAAGATATTATTGTTCTTAAAAATAATAAAGGTTCAGAAGATAACAGAGTTAGAAAATTAGATTACTCTATTCAGTTATCAAAATTATTCTATGAGAGATTTATAAACGAAGAAGACATTACATTATTCTCACCACATGAAGTACCTGAACTATATGAAGCTTGGGGATCACCAGAGTTTGACGAATTATATTTAAAGGCTGAAAGAAAATTATCTATCAGTAAAAAGAAAATAAGTGCTCAAGTATTGTTTATGGACATTTTAAAAGAAAGAGCAGAAACAGGAAGAATTTATATTATGAATATAGATCACTGTAATACTCACTCATCATTTAAAGACTTGATAAAAATGTCAAACTTGTGCCAAGAGATAACATTACCTACTGATCCTATACAACACATTGATGGCGAAGGTGAAATTGCTCTTTGTATTCTATCTGCGATTAACGTTGGTACAATAGATAAAAGAGATGAATTAGAAGAATTATGCGAACTTGCTGTTAGAGGATTAGATGAGATAATAGATCATCAAAAGTATCCTGTAATCGCCGCTGAAGTGTCCACAAAGGCAAGAAGAAGTTTAGGTATAGGTTATATCGGACTTGCTCATTATCTAGCTAAAAAGGGTTATTCATATGAACAAAAATTAGGTTGGAGACAAGTTGACAAATTAACAGAAGCATTTCAATATTATCTATTAAAGGCTAGTAATCAAGTTGCTAAAGAAAAAGGTAAATGTGAATACTTTGATAGAACCAAATATTCTGATGGTATCTTACCAATAGACACTTACAAGAAAGAGGTAGACGAGGTTGTAACCAGAACTCTAACTTATGATTGGGAGTGGTTAAGGAAAGAAATCAAAGAGCACGGATTAAGACATAGCACACTCTCTGCTCAAATGCCTTCAGAATCTTCTAGTGTGGTTTCTAATGCTACTAACGGCATAGAACCACCTAGAGATTATTTAAGTGTTAAGAAAAGTAAGAAAGGTCCATTGAAACAAGTGGTACCTGACTACAAAAAATTAAAAGGTAAATATACTTTACTATGGGATATGAAATCAAATGAAGGTTATATCAATGTAGTAGCTGTAATGCAGAAATATTTTGACCAAGCTATTTCAGGTAACTGGTCATATAATCCTGAACACTTTGAAGAAAACCAAGTGTCAATATCACAAATGGCACAAGACTTGTTAACAACATACAGATTAGGTTGGAAGACTTCATATTATCAAAATACATATGACGCTAAAAAAGATATAGACGAACCAGCACATCCCGCTGGATTTAATGATAATGTACCTGAAGACAAACCACAACAAGACAATGAGGATCCAGAGAACTGTGATTCTTGTACAATTTAAGAAAGTAATAAATAAAACGCTATGGCAAGATCAGTTTTTAATAAAAGTAAAGATGTCAGTTTTCTAAAACAACCAATGTTTTTTGGTGAAGACTTGGCTGTACAAAGATATGATACAATGAAATATCCAATCTTTGACAAGTTGACACAACAACAATTAGGTTATTTTTGGAGACCAGAAGAAGTATCTTTACAAAAAGATAGAAACGATTATCAATCATTAAGACCAGAACAAAAATCAATCTTTACATCTAATTTAAAATATCAAACAATGCTAGATAGTGTACAAGGTCGTGGTCCATGTTTGGCATTCTTACCATTTGTGTCATTACCAGAACTAGAAGGTTGTATTGTAACTTGGGACTTTATGGAAACAATCCATAGTAGAAGTTATACATACATCATAAAAAACTTATATTCTAATCCTAGTGATGTATTTGATACTATTATAAAAGACGAGAAGATTGAAAAAAGAGCACAATCAGTAACTGAATTTTATGACGACTTAATTCTAATTGGACATAAATGGCATTTAGATAAATCTAAAGTTGATGAATATGAGTTAAAGAAAAAATTATGGAAAGCGTTAGTGACTGTAAACATATTAGAAGGTTTAAGATTTTATGTATCATTTGCTTGTTCATTTGCGTTTGGTGAATTAAAACTATTAGAAGGTTCAGCAAAGATTATATCGTTTATCGCCAGAGATGAAAGTCAACACTTAGCAGTATCTCAAAGAATAATAAACAATTATAGAGATATTGAAAATGATAAAGTAATGAATAAAGTAATGAAAGATACTGAAAAAGAAGTCTATGTAATGTATGATGAAGCAGTACAAGAAGAAAAACGTTGGGCAACATATTTGTTTAGTCAAGGTTCTATGATTGGTTTATCAGAAAAATTATTACATCAGTTTGTTGAGTACATGGCAAACAGAAGAATGAAAGCAATTGGTTTAACACCAGCATATGACCAAAAATCTAATCCATTACCTTGGGTTGACCATTGGTTAAATAGTAGAAGTACACAGAACGCACCACAAGAAACTGAAATAGAAAGTTATGTTATTGGTGGTATTAAACAAGACGTTAAGAAAGATCAATTTAAAAAATTTAAACTATAATGATTGAAAAGAGACCAAAAACTTGTACTAGTTGCGAAACTAAATATACAGTAGAATGGGATATTGAGGTACAAGACCTTGAACCATTAACTTGTCCATTTTGTGGACGTGAGGTAGAGGAACTAGAAGATGATGAAGAAGAAATTTGGACAAACGAATCCGAAGACGATAATTGGAATTGATTATAGTTTAACAAGTCCTGCTATTTGTATTACAACCGATTTTATATTCAAAAATAGTAAATTTTTTTATTTAACAAATAAGAAAAAGTATATTGGTGCCATGGCAAAAAATATTATTGGATTTGAACATAAAGAATACGACACACCTATTAGACGATTTAGTCAAATATCAGATTGGGTATATGAACTAATCGAAGACACAATACATACAGAGCAATTAGTTTACATAGAGGGATATTCTTTTGGTTCAAAAGGACAAGGTGTATTCCAGATAGCAGAGAACTGTGGTATTCTAAAATATAGATTACAACAGATGATGATAAATTATGATACAGTTGTACCAAGTGTAGTTAAGAAAGGCGCAACTGGTAAGGGAAACGCCGATAAGGATTTGATGTATGAATCATTTTGTAAAGAAACAAACACAGACTTGAAAAAAATATTTGATGTAGAAAAGATAGGTAATCCTGTGTCAGATATTGTTGATAGTTTTTATATTGCGAAAGTTGGTTATGAAAATTCAAGTAGTCACTAGTTGGAATAATAAATTATATAAAGAATACGCATACAGATTTAAAGAAACATATAACTGGCCATTTGATTTATTGGTTTATAACGAAGATGTTGATATGTTTGATAAGATACCCGATCTCAAAAAATTCATAGAAAAAAATAAAGATAGAGAAGTTGAATCATTTAAAAAAGATGGTGTAAGATTTTCATATAAAGTTTATGCTTACACACACGCCATAGATAATTGTTCGAGTGATGTAGATGGTTTAATTTGTATTGATGCCGATAGTGTATTCTATAAGTCAATAGATGTTGATTGGATTAAAAAACATATTCATAAAGACGATTGTATGATGTCATATCTTGGTCGTGGTAGTAATTATAGTGAGTGTGGCTTTTTATATTTTAATATGAAACACGATCAAATAAGAAACTATGCTCGTTACATGAAAAAGATGTATGATTTTAATGAGATATATAGTTTAAGTGAATACCATGATAGTTATGTTTGGGATTATGTTAGAAAAGTTTTTGAAGAACAATTGAAAGTAAAGAATAATAATATTGGTGATAACAAAGGTGGTCATGTACAAGCAAGATCAATATTAGGAACTGTCTACGATCATACAAAAGGTAAAAGAAAACTAACAGGTAAAAGTCCAGAGGTGAATTTGTGATAAAAATTTTTATAGGTTTTGATAGTAAAGAAAAGATTGCTTATCATGTATTATCACAGAGTATATTAAGACAATCAACTAGACCTGTATCAATAACTCCATTAAATCTACCTAATATAAAGTATGAGTTTAGTAGAGAAAGAAGTAAAATAGAATCAACGGAATTTTCTTTTAGTAGATTTATTGTTCCACATTTAATGAACTATAAAGGTTGGGCATTGTTTATGGATTGTGATATGTTAATGAAGACAGATATATCAAATCTATGGGCATTGAGAGATGATAGATATGCTGTACAAGTTTGTAAGCATGATTATGTTCCAAAAGAAAAAACAAAGTTTTTAGGTCAAGTACAAACAATTTATCCAAAAAAGAATTGGTCCAGTTTTATGTTAATGAATTGTAGAAAGTGTACAGCATTAACTCCAGATTATGTAAACACAACAACAGGTTCTCAATTACATCAATTTAAATGGTTAGATGACGAAAAACTAATAGGTGATTTGCCATTAGAGTGGAATTGGTTAGTAGGTGAATATGAACATAAAGAAGATGTAAATAACGTACACTACACAAAAGGCGGACCTTATTTTAAAGACTATGAAGATTGTGATTATGCATCTGATTGGTTTAATGAATACACAGGAATGGTTAAAATTGAATTAGGTGAATGAAAACATTAAACATATATCTCAAAACTACTAGTGGAACAAAAGTAGATAAACTATTATCGTTTGGTAAAGGCGCTGAGAAACATGGTATTAAAGTAGAATACTGTAATGATAATTCATTTAAACCATCAGATTATAGTTTAATATTTGCTTACAAGTCAGATGATGTAAATTCAAAAAGTCATAATTTAAGACAAGAGATCGTTGACAAAAAAACAGATAAACAAATATTCTTTTTAGACAGTAATGTATTAGGTCATTATGAAAAAGAAAAAGATATACAAAATGTATATCGTAGATACCCATATAGATCAATACACTCACACGAAGCAGATTTCTTACCAGTTGATGAAACATCATTTAAAAGAACAGATCAAGTAAAAAAAGATTTAGGTTTAACTATCAAAGACTGGCGTAAAAATGGTGAACACATATTACTATGTTTGAATAGAGGTAGTGGTGGTTTCTCATCTTTTGGTACAGGTTGTTATGAATGGGCAAGAGAAGTAGTACAAAGGTTAAGATTATCTACTGATAGAAAGATAATTATTAGATCACACAAACACTTTGTAATTACAGAAAAACTAAAACAAGATCAAAAGAATTTAGATTGGATACTAAAAAATATTAGTAATGTAGAGCATACAACAATAGAAAAAACAAATTTATTAGATGATTTAAAAAATGCGTGGGCATGTGTAACTTATACCAGTACTGCTGGCGCTGTAGCATTAATGGAAGGAATACCTGTATTTGTAACTCACCCATCTTGTTTTTATAGAATGTATGGTTCTGGTGATTTAGGTCAAATAGAAAATCCAAAGATACCAAATAGAGATATGTTTATGACTTACTATGTTAATGCACATTGGAGTTTACAAGAAGTTGAAGATGGACACTATTGGGAAAAGTTTAGACAATATCGTATGGAGGTAGAATGAACATCATAGGTATACAAGGCGCATTTAGTACAGAAGCGATGTTTATATTTCCTAAACACGAAGACTTTAAACTAATAGAATATCCCGAAAGACATAATCACAAGGCAGATGCTTATATACAAACAAATGTATTAGGTGTAATGAAAAAGAAGAACGCAGAAAAATATCAATTTATATTAGACCAAAACAAACCTAAAATAGTAATAGAACAAGCAACCTTTAGAAAAAATTTAAACATAGAGAAACCTGATGATTATTATTTTAGAGTTGGTTTAAATCATTATACTTTTAGTGATGGTGTATTTAAGAATGAAAACTCACCAGATGATAGATGGAAACAAATACAAAAAGAACAAGACATAGAAATAAAACCATGGAAGAAAAAAGGTGACTACATATTAATACTTACACAAAATCCTATAGATACAAGTCTAAATGATTTAGTAAAGAAACCAGGTGACTATGAAAACTTTATTATGAATACGGTTAATGAAATATCAAAATATACAGATGAAGATATAATGATAAGACCACACCCTAGATTTACAAGAAAATTTAATAAAGATACACTAAAAGATATTAAAGTTAAAAACAAAGTATTCTTTAGTGAGAACTTAAATAACTTTAATGTAACCAATGGTGGCGAAGATATTTACAAAGACTTTAAGAACGCCAGAGTTGCGATTTCATATTCAAGTAATAGTTTAATAGAAGCGGTATGTGAAGGTGTTCCAAGTATCGCATTATCTAAAACATCACACGCATGGCCTGTGGCGTTTCATACATTAGAAGTATTAAAACATAAAGAGTTACCAGAGATAGACAGAACGCAGTGGTTGTATAACTGTGCTTATACTCAATGGAAAATGTCAGAACTAAATAGTGGTAACGTACATAAGAGGTTATTAAGATGAAATTAGAATTTGGTGGCGGCGAGAAACCTCGTAAAGAAGAATATATACAAGTTGATATAAGAAAGATTAGAGAAAATGATATTGTATGTAATGCTTGGGAAATAGAAAAACAAGTTAAAGCAAAGTCGGTTACTTCAATATACTCACGCCATTTTTTTGAACACTTAACACACGATCAAGCAAAAAGAACATTAACCGCATGGTATAATATATGTAAAGATGGAGCAGAAATAACAATGCTAGTTCCTAATATGAATTTACATTTATGGCAATGGAACAACTGGGATAAATTAAATGAAAAAGAAAAAGAACATTGTCGTGTAGGATTTTGGGGTTGGCAAAGAGAGGGTGATGAGAGTGCTTGGGATTTACACAAGTCAGGTTACGACTTTCCTAAACTAAAAGAATTAGTTGAACAACACAAATTTAAAAATATAGTAAAGTTTATGAACGATGGACCAAAAGATAAACATTTAGCAGTGAGATTTTATAAATGAAAAAACAAGTACCAGATCATTTAGGTGGACATCTTAATAGAACAAATATAGATGAACCTTTATTAAGATATATACAAGAGAGATTTAAAACAAAATCTATGTTAGACATAGGTTGTGGTCCTGGTGGTATGAAAGATGTGGCTAATGAAATGGGTATAGATTGGTATGGTGTTGACGGTGACGAAACAGTTATTAAGAATACAGACTATTCATTAGTACATGATTTCACATTAGGAGAAGCTACATTAGATAAGACTTTTGATTTGATATGGTGTACAGAATTTTTAGAGCATGTAGAAGAAAAGTATGTGCCAAATTATATGCCACTATTTAAAAAGGGTACAATGGCTGTTGTAACTGCTGCACCTCCAGGATGGCCTGGTCATCATCATGTTAATTGTAGAGAAGAAAGTTATTGGATAGATATATTTTCAAAATATGGTTTAAGATATAATGAACAACTTACAAATGAGTTTAAAGGTTTATCTCAAATGAGAAAGAACTTTTTTAAAAGAGCGGGATTAGTATTTTTAAAATGATTATAACACATAAATTACAAAAGAAAGATTGTCTATCTCATCAAATTTGGCCTGCAATAGAAAAGGGTTGGAAAGATGAAGATAGACCTATACACTTTTTTTGGGGTTTAGGTGGAAGTAATATAAAGGATATACAAGAAGTTTCTGAAAAGGGCGAAGAATGGTGGTATGTAGATGTTGGCTATTTAACACAACAAATAACAAGATACCCTAGTCCAATAATACATGACAAAGATAAAACATACTTTAGAATAATTAGAGGCGGTATTCATACTACAAAGGGTAAAATCGGTAATGGACAAAGATTGAATGAATTAAAAAATAAAGGTATTGATGTTGAGTTTAAGGGTTGGTATACAGGAGAAACCAAACACATATTAGTATGTCCTTCATCACAAACTGTTACCTTTCACACAAATGGTATAAACCAAGATCAATGGATTTATATGGTTACTGAAGAATTAAAGAAACATACAGATAGAGAGATTAGAGTAAGAAACAAACCAAGACCAGGAAACGAATGGTGGAATGTAGATATAAAAGATGATTTAAAAGATTGTCATTGTCTGGTGACTAATATGAGTTTAGCTTCAATTGATGCCATAATGAATAGAGTACCAGTTATAGCCGCTGGTAAAAATATTGCGGCGCCAGTATCATCACGTAGTCCAAAGTTTGTAGAGAAACCATTTAGACCTGGAAGAAAAACAATAGATGAGTGGTTAAAGTATGTAGTTGAAAATCAATTTACTATCCAAGAGATAGAGAATGGAACTGCGTATGAAACTCTAAAGGTTCAAAATGAAAATTAGATATTATAAAGATATTAATGGCGCCAGATGGATTGGTTTTGGTCTAGCCATGATAAGTGTGTTTATATTATCCAGTGCGAACATTGCAACACAATGGGTTGGTTGGTCTTTAAGTGTGGTATCTTGTATGATGTGGATTTATTTTGGTTACAAAGATAGAGATTGGGCAAGAACATTGATGGAGTTAATGTATTTAATTATGAGTATGAGAGCAACTTACAATTGGTTAGTGATATGAATTTTGTATGTGTATATTATGGTGACAAATACCAAATAGATTATGTTGAAAAGTTGTATAATATGGTACAACGAAATACAACATTGAAACATAATTTTATATGTTTTACAGATAACACAGTTATAAGAAGAAGATTAAAACATACCAGTATAGAATTTAGAGAATTTGTTAGACACGATTTTGAAGGTTGGTTTAATAAGTTACAATTGTTTAGTCCAGATAGTAAACTTGAAGGCAATAATCTATACATGGATTTAGATGTAGTTATTTTAAAAAACATAGATGAGTTATTTACTATTGGTAAAGACCACAACTTCGTTGGTATGAATGACTTTAATCCTACGAGTGGTCAATTCAATTCTAGTATTATGAAGTTTAATAATGATACAACTAGTGATTTAATATGGAAAGAGTATATGAAAAGACGAGGCGACTTTAAACATCACACTGGCGATCAAAATATTATAACAGATATAATTAAGAAACATAAAGACACTATATCATTTCCTGATTTGTGGACACAATCATATAAGTGGTTTAATAGAGAAGGTAAAAGATATAATAGATCAAAATGGACCTTTGAAAAAGACCCTAATGCTAAAGTCTGTGTATTTCACGGCCACCCCAATCCACACGATTCGGACCAAGAATGGGTCAAAAAATTGTGGGTTTAGAACAAAATAAGAACATTTACCTTTAAAAACCTAGTAAAATCAACGCAAAATAAGCTATTGACTTATATTGTATTCCTGATATTATAATAATATGAAAACGGTTGATTTAACTATTATTTTCCTTTCTTTGTTTAACTATGCTTCAACCGTTTTCTACAAAATTTTTAACTTGACAAATAACTTAAAATATGATATTATTAATATAACAAAGGAGAAAACACTATGTCAAAAGTAAAACAATACATTGAAACTTCAGTAGAAAATCAAGTTGATAAGTTTATCAATAAAATGAAAGACGGTCAAATTGATTTAGATACTTGTAAATCAAAAATATTAGAGATTGATAATCTCAATATGGTTGGTATTGATGAAGACAATATTGAAGAAGTAATCACACAGGAGATTCAATAGTGAGTAAAACATTTAACGTTTGTTATTTAAGAGAGTATTCGGATCCAGATGTTGGTGGTGAATACTTTTATGCTTATGAAACAGTATATAGAAATGTGCCTAACAAGTTTAAAAAGAAATTCAATGATAAGACAAAACTAAAAATTTTAAAATACATAGATTGGAACTATAAAGAAACAGCAACCAACTATCAAAATATATCTAAACTAGAACTTATAGATGAAAAACAATATTATACAACATATGAAGATGTATATCCAGATGTTGCTCAAGGTGATAAGAAGATGTGGATGGATTATGGTCAACAGTATGATAGACAATCTTTAAGAAAAGACTTTAATAAAAAATTAACAAGATCGAAAGTAAAAAGTTATAACGATAGAGGTATACATTAATGAAATACGGCGAAGACAAGATAGTAAAAGAAATACACGAATATATTAAAAAGACTTATGGTCAACATTATTCTACAACAGAAGATGGTTTCCAGGTACAAGATATGTTAAGACAGTTAGATATTGATAAAGACTTCTGTCAAGCAAATGCAATTAAGTATCTATGCAGATATGGAAAAAAAGACGGTAAGAATAGAAAAGATTTATTAAAGGCGATACACTATATCGTACTATTAATGAGTAGTGAAGATAACAAGTAATAATAAGGAGGACTAATATGGACACTATATTTAAAGACACAGACGTAATGGTAATGAAAGCTGATCTAGGCAAAAACCTTTACAGAAAGAAAACTTACTACACACTTGTAGTAGAACAAGATGTTTTGGCAAACAATAAAGCTGAAGCAGATCATAAGTTTATGGACTTTGGTGGTATTAATCACTCAATGGTTAATGCTGAAATCACAGATGAAAAAGAAGGCGTAACAACTTATATGATTGACGCTAATTACAAAGAGGGTAATGATACACAATATCTTGGTAAAGTCGCTTATACAGATGATGAATATGCTGAAGAAAATGGTGATGTTGAAATAAACCAATACCTAGACGAGGTAGATGTACCAGATGAAGTTGATACAATGCTTAATTTAGAAGCAGAAAGCCAGGTAGGTAAGTAATGAAGTATATTACAGGTATATACATTTATATATGTTTGGTATTAGGTTCTATGGTTAATAGTATTGTAAATCTATATCCAAAAAATAAAATTAAAAAAAGAGGTAAAAAAAATGCATGATTTATTAAGACCACTAGAGGACTTAAAAGAGATTAAAGAATCTTTAGGAGAAGGTACAGATAACAAAACTATGAAACTAATCAATACAAAGATTGGTGAGTATGAAAGTGATATAAAAGCAGTAGAAGAATATCTAAAGAATGAATCAGAAAAATATGATAATAGTATTTTAGATGAAGTAAACACAGCACACGCTACAACATCTGTACAAGTAAACGGAACGGAAGACAAGTAATGCCATTTGGACCAACGACATTGAGAAATACGAGGGAAGAGTTTGTATTACAAAAGATTGAGTATTACAAGGTCACAGAATACATGGGTAGGTCTAATTGGAAAAGACATTACTTTGATACTTACAAAGAAGCTGTAAAGATGTTTAAGAAACTAAAAGAAGTAAAAAGAAAAGTATTAATCTATGCTTGTAGAGATGACGAGTTGGGTGAATTATCAACAGGACTAAATGATAGGTTTATAAATGAGTAATCAAAGACCAGCAAAGATAGAAAAAAAATTAGATAGAAATGGAGACATGCAAGTCTACAAATTCTTTAAGACAGCAGCAAAGTTATTAAATGACGAAGGCAAAGAAGATGAGGCATTTTATATGGAACAAATGGTTGATTGGTTAAGAAGTGGTAAACCCTTGCCTACAAGTGAAGAACAGATAACAAAGGCTTTGGGTCTATAATGGCGTATTTTAAGCTGTGTAGGGGTGTAATAACCCTCGAATCATGTACGAAATACCAATATACGGGTCGCTCAGCGGTACAAAACCTAGTAAAATCAACGATTTTTAAGGGGTTGACATTTAAATCAATTCCTGATACAATAAAGACTTATTAACACTAACAAAAGGACAAACATATGTTTTACACTAAAGAAATGTTATTTAACGAGTTCAAAGACGTAACTCAAAAAGATCAAAGTAAGAATAAAGAAACATTTACTCACAGAATCGCTTATCTAACTTCACTTAAAGAAGATATGATAAAGTCACCTAAAAATTTTAGTAATGTTTCACTTAAACCAGAACAACTACAAAATCTAATTAATAACTGGTCCGCACCTAATCCACGTGACGCTTTTTATAAAACAGTATTTGGTATGACTTACGCTGAGAAAAAAGCAGAAGAAGAAGCTGAGTATTTTGATTTGACTAAAGGTGAAAAAGTTTATATGAAAAAGAAACCAGAAGTTACAGATACGATTCAATAATGACAAAAAAAGAGAAGTTAGAAAAGATTAGAAAAGACTACGATAATTATTGTAGATCACTAGGCGTCAATATAGATTCCGATTACAGATCGTTTGATGGCTATGATATGCCTAATTACAAATGTAGACCATCTGTTCCAACTTCAGATAGAATTGTAGGTGATACTAAAAAAAGAGTTTACTCCACACAAATACCTACAGGCAAAACAATTAGTGTGGCGTATAACAAAGGTCCTTATATGATTGTTGATGCTAAGGACTTTAAAACTATGGGAAGGAAAATATGAGAACATTGATGATGTTAACTATAATTGCTATTATGTCAGCAACTATGGCTAAGAGTGATGAACCAATAAACGTAAAAGTTAAAAACTATATTGTGAATGAGGTTAATGATATTAAAGAATATCAAAAGACTCAATGGCAAAAAGGTAAAGAACAAAATGCTAATAACTGGAATAAACTTAAATCTTTATTAGGAGTAAAATAATGTTACATAGGATTGCTGATTTGTGTAAAAAAATTGATGGTATTAAGAAACAAAGTGATAAACTTTATAATCTTAAATATAACAATCCTAAAACTTCTGAAAGAGATGCAGAGATAGATAATTTAATTTCTGATATACAAACACAATGTTTGCTAGTTGCTAGTGATAAGGGAAGTTATGAACGTATCTATGAAGAAAGTGGTTTACCAAAAGATTTCACAGATAAATTTAGAATAGAAGATGAAGGAGGAGTATAATTATGAGTGATAAAGAGTTAACAATTAAATCTTTAAAAGAAAGAAAAGAAGAAATCAACGAAGAATTAGAATATAAGAATGTACAATCATTATCAGATGAGTTGTACGAGATTGAAGATACATTAAAAAAGTTAGGTGTGAATGAGAATAATACTGTTAATTTTAATTAGTCTATTAATGACAAACTGTGCGGCGAACCGATCACAAGTTGGTGCGGTTGCTGGTGCAACAACCTTTACTGGTTCGTGTGTGGCGATGGGTGTAGATAATCCTTATGTTATCGCTTCTTGTGCTCTAACGGGTGCTTTTGCTGGCGCAGAGATCATGTATAAATCAGATTATGATGTACACAACGCAGTATTTGTAGATCATTTAAATACTAGTCCTAGTACATCTTCATATACAAATTGGTATAATAGTAAAACAGGTAATAGTGGTATTATTAAAACAACTAGCTCTTATACAAAAGGACCTATAAAATGCACTGATTATAGTGCAACAGTTGATATAACAAACAATTGGCCATTGATTGGTGTCGGTGGTGTAAATAGAAACACAGTATTTGGTACAGCGTGTCAGTTACCAGATGGAAGATGGATTGAGAACCCTACCAAATGAGAAAATTATTATTAATTATTACATTATTATTTTTAACATCAGTTGCTATAAATCACGTAATGGCTGGTGAAGAAATCTTATATTCAAAAGTAAAAACAATACAACCAGAAAAAACTGATGGTCAATATTGTTTTATTAAAGTACAGATTAAACAACAAGGCGATAATATTGTTAAAGAAGAAATTTTGGAGTGTGCTGATGGTAAAAAGGGTATTGACACACCAGGTTATTGGGAGTTATTTGCTCAATTCTATTATAGAGATGTTAATGTTCCAGAATACTGTCGACAATATAGTCGACCTAAACACGTCTTTAAATCATTTGGAAAGACTTGTTTACAATCTAACGGCGAATGGGAGATTAAATAATGATAAGAAACATAATAATACTTGTTTTATTGTCAGTAATAGTGTTTGATGTAACAGGGGCAGAGTTTTTAGACTATGTTAGCTTAGCACTTGACAAAGCGCAAGATTTAGTATATAATGTAAAAAGTGAGGTTAATTAATTATGAATAAAATGATAAAACTAGTAACGGTTGTGGCTGCAGGCCTATTAATGGCTAACTGTTCTGCGACTTATAAGATGAAAAGTGAGAAGGGTAAAGTATTAAATGAAGTACCGAAATGGTATATGGCTGACTTCTCAGAAAAACAAGCGTGTGATACACCAACATTTGGTAAAAACAAAGATAAAATGTGTATCTTTGGTGTTGGTACAGCAGTGTCGCCAGACTTAAATCTAGCAATAGAAAAAGGTATGATGATTGCGAAAGCTGAACTTGCTGATATTATTAAAGGTGAAATGAATAAGTCTAGTAAACAATTCATTACTGAATTAGGAAAAAATCAAAACAAGACAACTGTATCAGAAGTTGAATCTACAATTGTAAATTTAATTAAAGATACACCAGTTAGAGGTTATGAAATCTTTGCTAAAGATGTAACAATCACAAAACAAAAATACTACAGAGCTTGGATTGGTTTAAGATTACCAATGGGTGAATACAATAAAATGTATAACTTCACAATCTCTGAGGCTGTTGATGCTTACAATGTAAAAGAAAAAGCTCAAATCGCTTACAAAAACTTAATAGGTGAAAAAGATGAAAATAACAATCTACAGTAAAAATAATTGTGTATTTTGTAATAAGGCAAAACATTTGGTTAAGTCTTTGAACTATGAATACACAGAAAAGAAAATGGAAGAGTTCAGCTCACCACAGGCAATGTTAGAAGATATTGGCAAACCTGTAAGAACTATGCCACAAATTAAGATTGATGATAAATTAATTGGTGGTTATAATCAGTTGGTTGAGTTTTTCGCAGATAAAGGCAAAGTAAACTTCAAAGGTGAAATCATTAGTGAATAAAAAAATAGATAATGTCATATTATTTCCTACAAATAAAATTGTAGAGAAATCAACTACTGGACCAGTAAAAGATGATAAGTTTTCAAAGAAGTTACAGGAAGAACAAACAAGGCAATTTGTTGAAACTTCAGTAGATGACATTAGTATTAATATGTTAAGACAGTTTTATAATATGGCTATTAAAACAAATAAAACTACATTTACAAAAGACCTGGCAATGGTTGTTGATATGATGAGAGGTTTGGTATATAGAGATTTTGATATTAAACACCCTGCTCAATCGTTATCAGATAAGTTAGTTGAATTAAAGACATTGAAAGACGGTTCACAATCAGCTAAAATAGATTATTCAAGTTTAATGGATAAGAAACATAAACAACATAAACCATTTAGTCCAGATATAAAAGATGAATTAAGAGATATAAACGATCAAGCTGGTATGTTTGATGGAGATGATTTAAATGATTAAACAGAATTCCAAAGGAATCGCCTTAACAGGTTGTAAAATAGTTAAAACTAACAAACTCAAATATATAAAGGAGTATATAATATGTTAAATACATTGAAAAACCTATTTGGTAAAGATGAATTAGTGAAAGTGAAAGTAGCTAAAAGAACTGCTAAAGTTGAAACTAGAGGCAGAAAAACTTTATCAAAAAAACAAAAACTACTTAACTTACTATCAAAAGGTAGTAATGTTGCTTGGACTACTATTCAAAGTAAATTTGAATTAGAGTCACCAAGAGCAATGATCGACACTTTAAGAGCTGAAGGTTACATGATCTTTGGTAACAGAGTGGGTGGAAAAAAATACTACAGAATGGGAACTCCAACAAGAGCTATCATCGCTGCTGGTATCAATGCGTTATACGGAACTAAATTCAAGTATAACAACCACAAGGTTTCAGTTAAGAAATCTGATCTAATTGCACTTGATGCGTAATTAGGAAAAAAATAGATGGGGCGCTTCGGCGCCCTTTCTTGTTATGAATATTCAACACGGATTATTATTAGGATTTATTGGCATGATATTTTATGTTGTAGGTTTTACACTAGTCTATATAATATATGAACGATATAGAAAAAACGTTGAACGAATTGAAGCCGATAAAAAGAAAAAGACACCTTATGACTTTAGCTAAAATGAAACCACAAAAACAATTAAAAGTGGATAGAACAGAATACCAAGATGTTGCTGATTGTATAAGAAGTGACCAAGTGCCAGCAAGTCATGTTGTAGAATACTTTGGTGATAAACATTTTTATAATTGGTACAAAAAGAAATATTTAAATGATTAAGTATTATAAAATTGAAACACAACAAAAAAAGAGTGTATATGAAAACACACTTTACAAAAGTGAAGACGGTAAAATCTCATTTGTTATGGAAGAAATGTATCGTTGGGGTTGGTGTGTAATTAGATTGAATACAGACGAAGAAGAAGACGGACCTATAGAAAATTGGGTAACTGCTGATGATGATAATGAAGATTTTGATATTGATACAGGCGCTACTGGTGTTTATGAAGACGGTGAAGTTGATGACCAGTGTTCTCTATACTTTACAAATTGTAAGGGTATCACTGTAGAAGAACTAGAAGAAAAATGGGAAGAAGAAGGCCACGACTATATTGAAGAAAACTTTGGAGATCCTGAAGACCATTGGAAGAACTTTGTAGGTAAACTCACAGTAACAGATGTAACAGATGAGTATTCTAAATGATTAGAGAATTATTACAGAATGAAATAGCAGAACAAACCAGCGACAAAGAAGTCGCTGTTTTACTTTCTGGAGGAGTTGATAGTTTATCAGTTGCTTTCGCAGCACAAAGACTAGGTAAAAAGATTACAGCTTATACATTTCATTTAAAAGACCAACCAAGTTATGATGCATTAAAGGCAAAAGAAGTATCAAAACTATTTGGTTGGGATTGTGTAGTAGTAGAAGTACCAACAGATAATTTAGAGAATGATTTTTTAAGATTAGTACATGAAGTAAGATGTAAGAAGAAAACACATTTTGAGTGCTGTTTTCCATTTTTATATGTGTATCCTGAAATTAAAGAACACGTAGTAATTAGTGGTTGGGCTGCTGATGGATATTATGGTATATCTAAAAAAGCAATGATACATTATGGTCCAGGTCAAACGAAAGAAAAGTTTGATGAGTTTAGAAACAATTACTTTGATTATAATAATCAAGCTGGTTTCTTATGGCATAACCTTGTTGCTAGAAATAATGGTAAACAATTCTTAACTCCATACCTATCATTAAAAGTTAAAGAGTTTTTTTACAATATGACATGGGAAGAACTAAACAAACCATTTCAAAAACATATTGTAGTAAACGCATTTGAAGAATTTAAGAAGTTTAAATTTAAGAAACATATCAATTTACAACTAGGTGCAGGAGTAGATAAAATATTTGAAAGATTATTAGACAATAAAACTATCAACTTTAAAAACAGAAAAAGAGTTATGGACCTTGCTAGAGATTGGTCTACTAAATCTGAAACAATAGGAGTATTACCAATATGATATTAGTAGATTTAAACCAAGTGTTGATTTCAAATCTAATGGCTCACACAAGAGGTCAATTAGATGAGATACCAGACAAAGATATGTTAAGACACATGGTCTTAAACTCGCTGAGAGGTTATAACATTAAGTTTAAAGAAGAATATGGTAAAACTATATTATGTGCTGATGGCGCTAATCCATGGCGTAGAGATATATTTCCACACTATAAACATGCCAGAAGAAAAGGTAGAGATGAAGATAAGAAAGATTGGGCTGGCCTATTTCAATTAATAGGTGAGATAAGAGATGAACTTGCTCAAAACTTTCCATACAAAGTTATTCACATTGATGGTGTTGAAGCAGATGATATTATTGCCGTACTTGTAAAAGAAAACCATGATAAAGAAAAGATTATGATTGTTTCTGGAGATAAAGACTTTATACAATTACAAAAATATTCTAACGTAAAACAGTATGCACCAATACAAAAGAAATTTGTAGAAGATGAAGACCCTATAAAATTTCTACATGAACAAATTATTAAGGGAGATAGATCAGATGGAATACCAAACATATTAAGTCCAGATGATGTATTTGTTACAGGCACAAAACAAAGACCTATAAATAAGAAAAGATTAGAGGAGTGGGCGAATGTATCAAACATACCTCTAGGTTCAGAAACTAAAAAGTATTATGAACGAAATAAGACATTGATAGACTTAGGTGAAATTCCTGGTCATATATATAATAACATACTGAATAAGTATGAAACATATGAAGTACCTAGTAGGACGCTACTGTTAACGTACTTTATAGAAAACAAACTGAGATCATTGATTGAAAATATAAATGATTTTTGATAACATGCATGGAGAAATATAATGGCAGACAATCCAAATCTGATTTCTAAAAAGGCAATGAATGCGATGGCGGCAACGTCTGGTTCAAGTAACTTGCTAATAAGTGAAATCTTTACAAAGATTAATAACGCAAAAGACAAACCTAAAAAGATTGAAATTTTAAAGCAAAACGATAAACCTGCTTTAAGACAAATTCTAAAAGGTGCTTTTGATCCAAAAATAGAATGGGAATTACCAGAAGGTATCCCACCGTATATTGAGAATGATGTACCAGCGGGTACAGAACATACACTTTTAATAACTGAAGCAAAAAAACTATGGCATTTTGTTAAAGGTGCTGATACGTCAACTAATAAACTACAAAAAGAAACTATGTTTATTCAGATGTTAGAAGGATTACATAAAGACGAAGCAAAGGTTTTATTAGATATGAAGAATAATACACTTAATAAAACTTATAAAGGTTTAACCGCTGATATGGTTAAAGAAGCCTTTGGTTGGAATGACGATTACGTTACTCCATAGAATCACATAAAATAAAGGGTGCGACATCTAATGTTCACCCTTTGTTCCCTCCAAAATCAAGTAAATACTCGCAAAATACCTGTTGACAAACACCTCTTTTTAGTGTATATTATAAATATGAAAGAGAGAAAATTATATTATGCGTAAATTTTTGATAACAATTATAGTATTGAATACTATGATTTGGTTTGGACTATCTAGTCTTGCTAAATCAGATGAATATAACAAGGCAGTTATTGGTCATGTTATAACAGAAACAATTAGAGGTACCGACATGGATCACCAGAAATTGTTAGAATCTGAAATGAGTAAAATGGGACATCAGTTTGCTATTCAAATGGTGTCTATACTACAACAACACTTACCTTACATTATGGACAATGTAATGACACAATTAAGACTTGAACTTGATAAGACACATAAGTGCCTATTATTAAAAGGAAGTAAAATTGAAGACAAAGAGTGCCAAAATGAAAGTCAACAATAACATGAGAGTTAAAAAAATTCTCAAGCGTGAACTTGCGAGTCGTAAAAAGTACAAGACAACTTACAAAGATATTAAAAAGTATTTTAAAATTATCAATAAAGCAGTTTTTGATAATGTACTATCTCCATTTAATGAAATTTTAATTAAAGAGTTAGCAAGACAAAAATGTATGGGTCAAGTTGTAGTTTGGGAATGGAAGAGAAAAGGAACTAGAGTATTCCATTTAGAAATGCTACCGGAATACTATGACAAGAGAGAATTCGTTGACACATTAGGACACGAAATGGTCCACCTATATCAAATGGCTAATGTAGGTGATACTGGAAATCATAATAAATTGTTTTACAGTTTTAGACCAAAATTAAATGCAATTGGCCTTGACTTATAGTGAGAAAGATATATTATGGAAAATGTGAGAAAAAAAACAAAAGAGTTAGATCATTACGTTAAACAAAATGTTGGAGAGGCATTAATTCAATTAAGAGAACTTGCTAAACCAAGTAATATAGCAGGGGTAAGTAAAGTTTACTATACAGGTAATTGGGTAAATGATGTTTACAATAACTACACAGAAAAACAAGCTCAAAAAATATTTGACAATGCAAATCAATACAGAGATAAGTTAGATTTTTTTCAGGTAAAATTAAAAGATACTTATGAAGATTATAACGAAAATACTTTACAAGCATACGATTACATAGCGAGGGTTAAATGAAAACATTTAAAACTGTAATTAGAACATTGATGGTGGCAACCATTGCTATCTTTTTTACCCTTACGTTTTTTGAATATAAAAATCAAGTTATATCACAAGCAGAGGCAAGTGTTCCTAAAAAACCTAACTTTGAACAAACAAACAATCAACAGTTTTTAGATAACGTTTTACAATGTGTTGATTATGTGTATCATAAAAATAAAGATTTTGAAAAAGTAAATATAGAACTATTACTTGCTCAGGCAGCATTAGAATCTGGTTGGGGTGATAGTCGGTTTGCCAAAGTTGGTAAAAATCTATTTGGTATAAGAACATATGATTTGCAACAACCACATATGTTGCCATCAAACACTCCAAAGAAATGGGGTGTAAGAGTTTATGAACACGAATGCTATAGTGTAGAACACTATATTAAAATACTAAATAATGGTAGTAGTTTTGAAGATTATAGGAAGTTGAGAGAAGACGGAATTGAAGATCCATTTATATTAGTAGAAACGCTAGGTGCCTACGCTTCAGATAAAGATTATTTTCCTAAAGTAAAAAGTATAATAAAGAAAATTAGAAAAGAGTATAACATACAATAATGTTTTTAACTATATTAACATTTCTATCGGCCATTTCTATATCTGTTATAGCGGCTGGTTATTCAATCATTGGTCTAGCAACACTATTTGCTGGCGCTGTGATACCTATTATTGCTATGGGTTCAGCACTAGAAGTTGGTAAGTTGGTAGCAGCCAGTTGGTTGTACAACAATTGGGATAGTGATGTACCACGACTACTCAAAGCATATCTCTTTGGCGCCATTATAGTTTTAATATTCATTACATCAATGGGTATCTTTGGGTTTCTATCAAAGGCACACCTTGACCAAGTTAAACCTACATCAAGTAACAATATCAAAATAGAATTATTAGATAATCAAATTAAATCACAACAAAATATTATAGACAGATCACAAAAGACATTAGATCAATTAGATAAAGCATTAGAAGTTTATATTGATAAAGAATTTGTAACTAGAGGTCTAAAAGAGAGAAAGAAACAAGAACCAGAAAGATTAGAATTAAACACGGCAATCAAAGAAGCAAGTAATGAGATTGCTAAACTATCCGAAGAAAAGGGTACATTAAGTTTAGAACAAAATAAAATAGAAGCAGAAGTAGGACCTATTAAATATGTGGCAGAATTAATCTATGGAGTGAATGCTGAAGACAACTTTGACAAGGCTGTACGTATAGTGATATTGATACTCATATTTGTATTTGACCCACTCGCTGTACTGCTCTTAATCGCCGCAAACATATCATTAAGACAATGGCGTATGAAAAGACAACTAACTCAATCAAAGAAAAAAGAAGATTTAGAAGATAAGTTAATTAAACAAAAGAAACGATTAGATAGAATCAATAAAAAACAAAGAGATTATAAGAAGTTAGTAACTAAAATGGGTGATTTTAAGGATATGTCACCAGATGAAATCAAAGTAAAACTTGACCAAATCTACGATTGGAATGATAAAAAATAGGGTTGACAATACACCCAAACTATGATATATTAATACATTATGATAACAAAAAATGATTTAGAAAGATTACAGTTTCCATATCTCACAAAAGATGAGATAAGAAGAATTTCCAACGCAGAAAAAATTTGTAGAACAGCTACTACCGACTGGAGTAAACGGTACTGGTATGAGGTATTCAAAAAATTATGTACTATGTATGGAGTTGAATCGTATTTTAATAAGGTAATTAATTAATGAATATATTTTATGTACATAAAGACCCTGTGGTTTCTGCGAAAATGCTTATTGATAAGCATGTAGTAAAAATGATTATTGAATCAGCTCAAATGCTATCTACTGCACATAGATTACTTGATGGTGAACAATATGAAGACAAGACTAAAGCTGGTAGAAGAATTAAAAGATGGCGATTAAAAAACTCTAATGAAGAAGCTATTATATACAAAGCTTCACACGTAAAACACCCTAGTACAGTTTGGGTTATGGCAAACGCAATTCATTATAATTGGTTATACAAACACATGATTGCATTGAATGATGAGTTTAAGTTAAGATATAATCATACAGAAGATCATATGACTATAAGAAAACTAGGTCAGATATTGAAATCTCCACCTAAAAATATTCCTATAAATAAAATCAGTACAGATCCCACACCAGCAATGCCTGATGAGTGTAAGATACCAGGTGATGTAGTTGGTTCGTACAGAAAATATTATGTAATGAAGAAAAAAGATATGGCATCTTGGAAAGCTCCATCACAACCACCAAAATGGTATACAGAGGGAATTGAGAATGCCATTTAAGTGGGACGGTAAATCTAGGCCAACAAA
>JACKZZ010004136.1_pt1 | contig 61397 bp, 97 predicted proteins | sample 8027871 | NCBI WGS metagenome assembly JACKZZ01 (sample SAMN15724774, study PRJNA655200) | protist metagenome | isolation source: fluorescence activated cell sorting (FACS) single amplified genomes of... | place: USA: West Boothbay Harbor, Gulf of Maine | collected 2000-07-19
AGAAAAACTTACACAAAACATGGAAAGTGGGCTTTACCAGTTTATCCTACTAATTTATCAATTGTAGGTTCTCCACAAACACCTTACATATATGATGATAGATGTTCATTTGAAGATGTAGCTAACAGAATATCTGAACTTTATTCTATGTCTAAAGAAGAAAGACAAGAAAGAGGAAAAGCAGGATTAGAATGGGCATTATCAGATGAAGCTGGTTTTACATCAGAAAAAATGTCTAATCGTATAGTTGAGGGAATGGATGAATTGTTTAAGGTTTGGAAACCAAGACCTAATTATTATATTCATAAGGATACAGATCATGAACCTCGTAAGCTAGAGCATTCATTAATTTATTAAAAAGTTATAAAAAAGAAAAAATGAGTAAAAATACATTTTACGTAAGTTGTCCAATAGACACATATTCAGGTTACGGAAGTAGAAGTAGAGATTATGTAAAGGCACTTATCGAATTAGATAAATATGATGTAAAAATCTTACCACAAAGATGGGGTTCAACTCCATTTGGTTTTATTGATGATCATATTGAAGAATGGGGATTTTTAAAAGACCATTTTTATACACAACCTCAATTAACCCAACAACCTGATATTTGGTGTCAAATTACAGTTCCAAATGAGTTTCAAAAAATAGGAAAATATAATATTGGTTTAACAGCTGGTATTGAATCTACAGTTTCACCTCATGCTTTTATTGAAGGTTGTAATAGAATGGATTTAATTTTAACATCATCAAACCACTCAAAGAAAGTATTTGAAGATACTAGTTTTACAGTAGAAAAAAATGGTCAAAGGCATAACTTAAGTTTAACAACACCTGTTGAAGTATTAATTGAAGGTGCTAATTTAGATATGTATTGCCCTAAAAAATCTACATTTAATCTAGATGAAATCAAAGATCAATGGTGTTATTTATTTGTAGGACATTGGATGAAAGGTTCATTAGGTGAAGATAGAAAAAATGTTGGGTTATTGATCAAAGCATTTTACGAAATATTTAAAGATAAAAGTAAACGTCCTGCACTTATCCTAAAAACAAGTTGTGCTGCAGCTTCATATATGGATAGAAGAGAAATATTGCAACGAATTGATATAATTAAAAAATCTATCCCCAGCGATAATTTACCAAACATTTATGTAATACACGGAGAATTAAGTGATAGTGAAATGAGTTCACTTTATAATCATGATAAAGTAAAAGCTATGGTTAGTTTAACTAAAGGTGAAGGATTTGGAAGGCCATTACTTGAATTTAGCTTAACTGATAAACCAGTTATTGCAACTGGGTGGTCAGGTCATATAGATTTTTTAAAACGTGAATTTAGCGCATTAATGAGCGGAGAATTAACACCTGTACATGCAACTGCTGCTGATGATTTTTTAATTAAAGAGGCAAAATGGTTTAGTGTTGATCATGGTAATATTGGGCATTTTTTAACTGATGTTAGCAAAAATTATAAAGATTGGAAAGTAAAAGCTAAAAAACAAGGAAAATATAGTAGAGCTAATTTTAGTTTTGATGTTATGAAAAAACAATTATCTGATACTTTAGAAAGAAATGTTCCTGAAATAGCTAAAACTGTAGCTTTACAGTTACCTAAACTTAATTTACCTAAACTTAAAAAGGTAAATGCACCAAAAACAGAATTACCAAAATTAAAATTACCAAAATTAAAAAAAATATAAAAAATGTTTGAATATAATAATAAATACAAATTTACTGAAAAGTGGTTTGATCCTATGATTCCCAACTGGGAAAATTTATTTAAATCTAGAAATGGGAAAAATATTTCATCTGTTTTAGAAGTAGGAAGTTATGAAGGTAGAGCTACAATATTTTTATGTTCTGAAATTCTTAAATCTGGTACAAAATATGATATAGTAGATTCTTTTGGGGGAAGCTTAGAAGAATCCGGGATGGGTGGCACTAAAGAAAGACTACAAGAAAATGATTTTATATATGAAAATTTTAAACATAATATAAATTTCCACTCAGATATTAATTTTAATATCCATCGAGGGTTATCCCAAAATATTTTACCACTTTTAGTAAAAGAAAAAAATACTTATGATTTAATATACATTGATGCTTCTCATGAAGCTGACGATACTTTTGTAGATGCTTATTATGCTCATAAGATGTTAAATGAGGGGGGGGTATTGATATTTGATGATTTTGGGTGGAAAGACCCAAATCGCACTCATCCCTTACATTCCCCCGAATTAGGAATACGGATGTTCTTTTCTATGTATGAAGATAGTTATAAATTAATTGGTCAGGGTTACCAGGTATATGCTGAAAAAATAAAAAATAAAAATAATGGATAATTTAATAATATGCGAAAGATGTGGAAGTGATGCCTGCTATGTTCAAGAAGTAAACCAAGATATTAAAAATTACCAATGTTATGGTTGTGGGTTTATTACTAACTCTGTAATGAAAAAAGATTCCCCATTTCTTGAAGAACAAATGGAATTATTACCAAATCTTTATAAAGAATTAATGGGTGAAGATGAAAGTGGTAAAGTTTGGATGCCTTCTACTGTCAATTTACCCGAAAAAGGAATGATATTTGCTAATGGTTCTAATGCTGAAAATTGGAAATGGGGTGCTGTAAGATCTGTTTTAGTAAATGAAGATGAAAAGGAAAAATATCCAATTCCTGGGAAAGATGGTGAGTTTTATGAACATAGAATGGATATGGATACTCTTAAAGAATTTGAAGAAGGTGATTACATGGAAGCTTTAGATTATATAGGAGTTTTCACTAAAGATGTGGATACTGAAAAATAAGTTATTATATTTACCTCAAATAAAAATTTATAAAGTTATGGAAAAAGACGAAAAAATGTTAAGTTTATATGATTATTTAGGTCGTGCTGCTGGTGCTGATTTAGGAAAAGAAGTTATGGATGCTGCTCGAGCTTACCCTAAATTCATTAAAGTAGAAATAAGAGAAGTATCCAATCCAGCTTATACAGGAAAAGTAATGTTATACCCTCAATGGTTTTTAGAAGAATATTTTAGTTCAGTTTCATCCTAAACTAGTTTGGAAATGTAAAAATTAGTTATTATCTTCACGTCATGAAAATTAGTTACGCAATAACAGTTTGCAACGAATTCGTTGAAATACAAAGGTTAGTTAATTTCCTAGTTAAAAATAAACGTCCTAAGGATGAAATAGTTATTTTATATGATGAAGGAAATGGTGATCCAGAAATCGAAGAATATTTAAGAGCTAAATCCATAAATGGGGAATTTATTTGGTATAAAGATAAATTTAATAACCATTTTGCAGATTGGAAAAATAAATTGGCTTCATTTTGTAGTGGAGATTATATCTACCAATTAGACGCAGATGAAATGATTTCCGAATATGCTATAGATAATTTACCTATGGTTCTCCAATATAATTCTGTAGATGTAGTACAAGTTCCCAGAGTTAATACTGTTGAGGGTTTAACTCAACAACATATTGATAAATGGGGGTGGAGAGTAAATGATAAAGGTTGGGTTAATTGGCCAGATTACCAGTGGAGGGTTTATAAAAATAATGGGGTTGTTAAATGGACAAATAAGGTTCATGAAGTACTTGAAGGGTATAGATCATTATCATACCTACCCGCAGATGAACCCTGGAGTTTAGAACATTCTAAAACAATAGAAAGGCAAGAAAAGCAAAATAAATATTACGAAACATTATGAAAGGAACTATCCCACTATTTAAAGTCTATATGAGCCCTACAGCTAAAGAAGAAGTTTGTAAAGTATTAGATTCTGGTTATATAGGTCAAGGTTCTAAAGTAGATGAATTTGAAGAACAATTAGGTGATTATTTTGGTAATAAAAATGTACTCACTACAAATGCTGGGACATCAGCCTTACACTTAGCATTGCATCTTTTAAAAAAACCTAAAAAAAGTGTTGAAGATGTATTTGAAGGAATAGCTTATGCCCCTTATAATTGGCCTGGTATTCAAGAAGGTGACGAAGTTCTAGCAACTGCTTTAACTTGTACTGCTTCTAATTGGCCTATTCTAGCAAATGGGTTAAAAATCAAATGGGTAGATATTGATCCAACTACCTTAAATATGGATCTTGAGGATTTAGAAAGAAAAATGACTCCAAAAACTAAAGCTATTGTTGGAGTTCATTGGGGGGGGTATCCTTTAGATTTAGATAAAATAAAAAAAATAAAATCAAATTTCCATAAAAAACACAATTGGTCCCCAGCATTAATAGAAGATGGAGCTCATTCAATAGGGACTAAATATAAGGGTAAATATTTAGGAAATCATGGTAATTTTGTAATGCATTCTTTACAAGCAATAAAACATATCACATCTATAGATGGTGGATTATTATATTGCCCTCATAAAGAATTATATAGAAGAGGAAAGTTAGTAAGATGGTATGGAATTGATAGAAACCCAGAAGGGAGAACAGATTTTAGATGTGAAGCTGATATTGAAGAGTGGGGGTTCAAATTTCATATGAATGATATATGTGCTGTTGTTGGAATAGAAAACTTTAAACACTTAGATGGGATAATCAGTAAACATAAAAGCAATGCAGCTTATTATGATAAGCATTTACAGGGTATAGAGGGAGTTACATTATTAAAAAGAGAACAAGGATTTGACTCATCCTTTTGGATTTATTCTATGTTAGTAGAAAATAGAGAAGGGTTCTATAAATGGATGGAGGAATGTGGAATAACTGTTTCTCAAGTACATGAAAGAAATGATAAACATAGTTGTATGTCTGAGTTCAAATCTAATTTACCTAACTTAGATAAAACTATAGGGAAAGTAGTTAATATCCCTGTTGGTTGGTGGGTTAATGATGGACAAAGAGAATATATTGTTAATTGTATTAAAAAAGGATGGTAAGATGAATAGTTTAAATTCTTCAGTAGAGGAAATTGTAGGAGAATATGTTACACAAATTATCCATTTTATAGGTGGAGAAAAAAGAACATTTCATAATATAAAATCTAATAGTATACGCCAGGGGCAATTTACAAAATTTCAACAAAAAGATGGTACTTGGATTATGATAAATGATAAAAATGTATTATGTATAGAAGTATTTAACGAAAAATAACATGAAGTATATAAATAACATACCTCAACATAAATATCCTTGGTTACCTATTTTGTATAGCTTAATAATCACGTTTAAACCAAAACAAATTATTGAATATGGGACTGAACATGGGGGAACAGCTATAGCAATGGCTTTAGCATTAAAAGAATTATATGAAACAGAGAATCATTTAGGTAAAATTTTTACTTATGATACTTTTGAACAACAATCTAAGGGAGAAATAGGATCTAATCCTAATTATCAATTAGCTATAAGTAATATAAGTAATTATAACCCTTCAGTTAGAGAATTTATTAATGTAGATAGAGGGGATTTTTTTGAATTTAATAAAGATCCTAATAAACAATATGATTTGTTATATTTTGATATAGATAATGATGGAGAAAAATTATTAGAAATGTATAATAATAATAAAACTAATATTGATAATGGGTCTATAGTAATATTTGAGGGAGGCACCCAAATAAGAGATAATGTGTCTTGGATGATAAATAAAAATAAAACTCAAATGAATAGTGTTAAAGATCAAGTACCTTATGTTTCATTAACCCCAAATCAAAAATATAGTTGTAGTATAATATATAACCCTAATTTATATCAATTAACATTATGAAAATACAATTTATAATAGTAGGATGGTATTTTGATGAATACCCTGATTTAATTGATTCACTATATGATTTACAACAAAATAATCCATAACACATTAATATATTTTGGTCTTGTCATAGAGAACCCTCACTTAGTGTAAAAGAAAAATTTAAATATAAAGTATTCCCTAATTTAGGATTAGAAGACGGGGCATACCAACAAGCTTTAGATTATTTAAAACCATCTGATGATACCATTTTATTTTTAATGCATGATGATTTAATTGTAAAAAATTGGGAGTTTATTAATATTTGTATAGAACGTTTACAACAGGGGTATGCTTTTGTAGGTAATGGGGTTAATTACCCAGAAGAAACTTCACCTAATAAAATTTATAATAAAGAACATTTTCCTAGAACTGTATTAGAGGTATGTAAACCTGAAACTAAACATTATTTTGAAAAATCAGGACTAGCATATACATTTAGATTAAGTTTTATGTGTACTCTTAGGGGTAATCTTCGTAAAATTCATGATTTTGAAGTAATATGGGAAAACCCTACAGAAGGAACCCCTATAGGACCTATGGGGAATATGCAGCAAACTATGCTTGGGTGGAAGATAACTCAATATTATGGTCTCCAAAAAATGAGTTACCTTTCTAATACCTACATGGATTCAGAATGGTTATATGAGTGCGAGAGAGGAAAAATCAAAAATATATAAAATGGAAGGAAAAAATGAAAAAAAAGTAATATATCATATATGTGATTGGAACTTCGAACCTGGGTATTATATAAATAAATTCCCACGTCATAGATTTCCACATGCATGGTTGGATACTGGGATTTTTTATTTAGTATCTTATAAAGATGTAGATGAAGTAATTAAGGGTGAAAATAATATTATTTGGTTTAATACTCCAATACATGATGAATTAAATAAATTAAAATTAATAGAAAAATTTATAGATAATAATGATGTTTATATTGGGGGTGAAGGAGCTATATGGGAATGGATGGATGATTGGCCTGCCCCTGAACAAGAGTTATATGTTAAATTATTATCTAAATGTAAAGCTTATGCAGTTTCTAATAAGTTTGATGCACAACAGATAAGATTATTTTCTCCCCGGACACTTATAACAACCCCATGTACTAACCATTTTACCGAAGAACCTCGCACCGAATTAGGAAATTATATTTTTATAGCTAACCCTTCAAAAGGGTATCAAAGAGGTATGATGTCTCATAAGTTAGTATATGATAGTGCTCCTAAAAATTTAGATATATATTCTCTTAAATTCAATAGAGCTCCACACATAGGAAGAAGTATAGCTTTACCTGATTCATATAAAATGCCGGGGTTTAAATTGTTAGATAGAATGGATTGGGAAGAGTTTATGGCCGTAGCTTATAATTCTAGATTTGGGGTAGATATTCATAAAAATTTCTCAGCAGGACAAACTTCAGTAGATTTTGGGTCTTTAGGTGTTCCTTTAATAGGAAATATTAAACTTGATGCTCAAAGAATAATATTCCCCGATATTTCATTTGAATATGATGACTATGAAAATATTAAAAAATGTATTAATCTTTTATCAACTGATAATGATTTTTGTTTAGATATTGGGAAAAAAGCTCTAGAAAATACAAAAAAATACTATAACAGTAATTATGTATTAGATAGTTTTAATAAAAGATTTTGGGAATTGCAAAATGCATAACTATGGCACGTGGAGTATATAAAATAACAGACGAATTTGAAGAAGAATTAGCCCATTATACTGGGGCAAAGTATGCAATAACATTAGATAATTTATCTAATGGTTTATTTTTGGCATTATATTACGAACATTATGTAAATAAAAGTCTTAAAACTAATACTATAAATATTCCAAGTAGAACTTATCCTTCTGTGCCCTGTGAAATTATCCATGCAGGTTTAAAAGTAGGATGGAATTATGTTGAAGGAGAAACTATTACGGGTGCATATCAATTAGAAGGTTCTAATGTATGGGATTCAGCTTTAACATTTACAGCAGATATGTACAAACCTAAAACACATATGTGTGTATCATTTACAGGTCCATATAAACACTTTAAACTATCTAAAGGAGGTGCGATTTTAACTGACAATCATAAAGCTTATCTTTGGTTTAAAAGAGCAAGATATTCAGGCAGGCGTGAATGTTCATACCATGATGATAATTTAGATATGTTAGGGTGGAATTTTTACATGATGCCTGAATTAGCAGCAAGAGGATTGTTATTAATGGGTCAGTTCTACAATAACGATGGTACTAAAAAACAAAATGAAGATTTAACTTTACCTTATCCGGATTTATCAAAATTTAAAATATATAACCAATGAAAAAAATAGTACTTATAGGTGGTGGAAATCAGTGCCATTATACAGCTGATATAATTAATAAAGAGGATAAATATAATATTATTGGTGTTATTGATTCAGTACATGAAATAGGTAGTAAAGTTTTTGGTTATAAAGTTTTAGGACGGCAAGAAAATATTAAAGAATTAATAGATAAATATGGCATAGAGGGGGGAGTTATTTCTATAGGAGATAATTGGGCGAGGTATTGTGTTTCCTCACAGATAAAAAAACTAGTTCCTTTATTTAATTTTGTAAATGCAATCCATCCATCTGTTGTAATAGGTGAAAACGTAGATATTGGAGAGGGTGTTGTTGCTATGGCTGGGTGTATCATTAATCCTAAATCTAAAATAGGCAATTTTACATTTTTTGCAACTGGTGCACAAGTAGATCATGATTGTAATATTAACAATTTTGCCAGTATATCTGCGGGATCAATTACTGGTGGGTATGTTACCTTAGGAAAATACTCTGCAATCACATTAGGAGTTACTGTGATTGATAGATTAAAAATAGGTAGTAACACAGTAGTTGGAGCAGGTAGTTTAGTATTAAAAGATTTACCTGATAATGTTTTAGCATATGGTAATCCCTGCATTATAATTAAAAAAAGACAAAAAGGAGAAAAGTTTTTAAAATGAAAGAAGAAAACATAACTGATTTGCAAATAAAAGGGTACACTATCCTAAAAGGATGGGTAGGGGAAAAAAGATTAGATTCTATAAATAATAAACTTCCTAAACTATTTAATGAGCATAAAAAAATCAGAGAGGATAACAACAATGGTATAATATCAGAAGGTGTAGCAATGAACGTTTTAGCTAGTGATGACATTTTTATAGATTTTATTCAAGAAATGATAGATAGGGGTTTAATAGATTCTATAGAAAAAAATTACTTTAAAGACACCTGTATATTAAATTCCTTAACAGCGTTAAATAATATAAAAACGGAGTCAAATTTATTTTATAAAAAAGTACATAGAGATATAAGGGGATACTCAGGAAATATCCCACTTTTATTAAATCTTTTAGTTATGTTAGATGATTTTACTATAGAAAATGGAGGAACTTTATTATTACCTTATTCTCATTTAAAAGAAGAAGAACCTAACAAAAAATTCTGGGAAAAAAATTATAAACAAATGGTAGGGAAAGCAGGAGATGTGATAATATGGAATTCTAATATATTCCACGCTTCAGGTATTAATAAAACACCCCAAATAAGAAAAGGATTACCCATAACATTTTCATTGCCTTATTACAAACAACTTTTAGATTACCCCAGAGCTATAGGTTATGAAAGACAAAATGAATTTTCTGAAAAGACACAACAAATATTAGGGTATCATTCTAGGGTTCCTTCTACTTTAAGTGAATGGTATTCACCACAAGATAAAAGACTTTATAAAAACTAAACTATGAAAAAAATAACATTTGTAATACCGAGTAGAAATAATTTAGAATTTCTACAATTAGCATATAAATCTATTAAAAACTTAAAAGGGAACCATGAAATATTAGTATTGAATGATGCTAGTACAGATGGTACTGAAGAATGGATTAATAAGCAAGATGATAAAGATTTAATAGTACACCATAATCCCGGTCCTGAAAGAATAGGAATTGTTGGTATGTTTGATAAAGGTATTGAAATGGCTCGTACTGATATTATTATGGCCTACCATGCAGATATGGTTGCGGGTCCTAATTTAGATGAACATATATTAAAACATTTGAAAAAAGGCACTGTTGTAAGTGCAACTAGAGTTGAACCACCTTTACACCCAGATGGACCTGAAAAAATGTTAGTTGATTTTGGAATTGAAGTTGAGGATTTTGATATGGATAAGTTTAATAGTTGGGTATTAAATGAATATAAACCTAAACATGGTGAATTAGTTACTGAAGGTATATTTGCACCTTGGTGTATGTATAAAGAAGATTTTTTAGCTATTGGAGGACATGATGAATTGTTTTCTCCACAATCAAAAGAAGATAGTGATATATTTAATAGATTTGTTTTAAATGGTTATAAAGTATTACAAACATGGGAAGGTTTAGTTTACCATTTTACAAGTAGAGGCAGTAGATTTAATAAACATGCTGGTGGAGCTGCAGGGAAAAACTCAGATGAGTGGTTACAAACAACTACTACTAATATGAAAAAATTTATTAAGAAATGGGGTACTCCAGTACAACATGATGCTTTTATGAAACCCATAATTTCTCCAGTGTACAAAAAAAGTGTTATTATTAATAACACAAACCCCCAATTAACAGAGACTTTAGAACCTTGGTTTAACGATGATGATATTACATATCAAGATATTATAGTTGAGGTTGATGGTAATAAATTTAGTAATGAAGATTTTCAAATAATTCAAAAATTAAATGACATTATAAAAGATAGTGGTGAAATAGGAGAATTTGAATTAGGTAATTTAAAAATTACTATCAACTCCTTAACCGAATACCAGAACGATTTAATAAACTGTTAATATTTATAATTAACCAAAACCCCCTATTATGGAAAACGATAAAACCAAGAAAAGGGAGGTAACTAATATTGAACTGGATTATAAAAACAGGAAAGATATTATTAACCTAGCTTCAAAGAAAGAATTTGTAGATTTTGTGTTAAAAGATAGTTTAGAAGCTATTAATGAAGCAATTGAAGATAATTTGGATAAGGTTGAATTATTTAATATATTGAACCTATCATTAGTTATAAAATTAGAAAAATCAAAATTTAAACCTGTTTTAGAACGTATTACACAATATTATGTTGAAAGGGAAGATTATGATAAATGTATTGAAATCCAATCACTTATAAAAAAGATATAAAATGCACAAATATAAATTTTATTATTTAAGAGATAAAAGCAAAGAAACAATACACGTTTTTGATGCCCCAAATATTGAGGAAGCTTATATAATAGCTAGTCAAATAAAACAATTATCTGTTGAAGAATTCAAAAAAGTATTTGGTGTAGTAAAAAAATAAATAAAATATGAGTGGAGTGTTTGAGGGGATGAATGATGTTAAAAATTTGTTTAAGGAAATTTTAGGATCCGATGTAATTGTTAGTGATAGCATGGATATAACTGAAGAGATTATATTTGTTGTTTTTATCCAAAAATTAGAAGAAGCTTTCGAGACAGAAAATAAGCTATACGAAATGGGAGGGATTGAGTTAGGTCAAATAACAGAACCCCTTTGGTTTGTTTTGGAAAGTGCATTTAAATTATTATATGGACCAGATGCTACAAGTTTAATATGGTGGTATATTTTTGATCGTATTGAAAAAGATGGAGAAATAATCCCATTCACAGATGAAGATGGTAAAGAATACATTTTTAAGGACGCTAAAGAACTTTGGATGTATGTAAACTACAGATTCCCCCAAGATTTTAATGAATAATTTGGATATTTAGTAAATATTTCGTATATTCACGATAATTATAAATTATGGACATAGAAATGATACCCTGCATAAGTTGCGGAGCAGACATGCCTAAACTTCGACTAGAACAATATGGTTATAAAAACTGTGTTAACTGTTCTACTGTTAAAGCTTATAGGGCTGTCACTACTATCAATGGTAGCGGAGATAATACATGGAATGATATTCAGATAATGACATCAGAACAATACTCTAAACATGAAAAGTTAGAACAAGAGAGTATAAAGGGAAAAAAGTCATACTAAGATGCCTAAAGCAAAACCATTAGGGAAAGAACAAATTATAGCTGCTATATCTCAGACAAGATCAAATATGGCTGCAGCTAGGTATTTAAATGTTTCTTATGTACATTATAAAAAATGGGCTAAGCTTTATAGGGATGTTGAAACTAATCAGACATTATTTGAAAAACATTTAAACCCATCGGGTAAGGGTATACCTAAATTCTTAAAAGGAACAGGCAAACAACCAGCATTAATTGATATCATCGAAGGAAGAACCAATGCTGCTTCATTTTCTCCTGAAAAAATAAAATACAGACTTGTTAGCGAAGGACATTTAAAAGAAGAATGTAATTGCTGTGGTTTCAATGAACGTAGAGTATTGGATTATAAAATTCCATTATTACTACATTTCAAAGACAAAAATAAGAAAAACTATAGAAAAGAAAATATAGAATTCTTATGTTATAATTGCTATTACCTTACTATTGGGGATGTATTTGATAATAAACAAATTGAAGGAATTGAAGATCATAAACCTGTAAATTCAAGTGAGGTTGATTGGAATCTAGATCCATATACAGCTCAACGATTAAAAGAATTAGGTTTAGGTGATGATGAAGATGATGGATTAGATATAGTTGCTTACGTGTGAAAAAGAAACGTACAAGAAATATAAAGCGTAAAAAGCATGATAGCATAGTTGATGATTATGATAAACAAAAATCAAAACACTTAGATAAGTTAGCCAAAAAGATGTTGGATAATGATGAAAAGTTTAGTAGATTAAGGGATAAAGATATTGATGATAGTTTTTTAGACTTATTTTAATTATGATATATTCTGTAAATGTAAAGAACCATGAAGAATTTGAAGATCTTGTTTATAGTAAAGATTTGAATATATCTAAAGTTATAGTAGATAAAATATTTGATAACTTAGAAACAACAAAACGTTTTATTTACGTTTTAAAAATAACAATTGAAGAAGGAGATAGAATTATAGATTTAACACTTGATAGAAATGATTTTATAGATACATTAGAAAAAAATATTCAAATCCACGCTTACCACGAAGAATATGAGCGTTGTGCTGAAATAAGAGATGCAATAGAAAAACTTAAAAATAAATAGTTATGAAAATTTACAAGTACAACTCAACAAATTTACAATTTGAAGTAATTCCTTACCTCACTAAAATTTTTAGTGGTTTAGTAATATTTTTAATTTTATTTATCTTTATAGGAGCAACTAGTGAAACTGAAGAAGATAGCTATATTATAGATGTAGAAGATATTTTATTAGTAGATTCACAAAATGAATTTTCTGAAGATAAGTTCATCAGTATGTTAGATGAAATTAATTTACCTCACCCACATATTACTCTGGCTCAAGCTAAATTAGAAACTGGTAATTTTACATCTAAGATATTTAATGAAAACCATAATGGTTTTGGTCAGAAAGAAGCTAAAGTTAGAATTAATTTAGCTAGAGGAACTCAATATGGGCATGCCTACTATAATAGTTGGGAAGAAAGTATTTTAGATTATGCTTACTGGTATAGTACCTATGCTAGTAAATGCAAAACAGAAGAACAATTTTACCAGCTACTAGATAGAGTTTATGCTGAAGATGAATTGTATTCTAAAAAATTAAGAGCAATGGTAGAAGAAGAAGAACTTAAATCAAAGTTCTAAAAACACTCCCGCCATACCATTTGGCTACCTGAAATATTGTTCGTATATTTAGGTATAAATAAAGGTTTATGGCATTATACAAATTAGATAATTATACAAAACAAGGGTTTTTAAGAAGTAGAATTATTCCTTGGGAAGATGGAAAGCAATTTTCAATTAACCCTCAGGGGTATGGAAGGTATGTGGGTGTAAGAAGGTTTAAATATGAATACACTCATTCTCAAATAGCTCCTAGGTTATATACATCACATCAAAATGGAAAAAAATATATTATTCCTACTTGGCAAGAAGTATTACCTGAAACTACTTTAAATGATATTGAATGGGTGAAACCTGAAGTTGTAGAAGATAAACCGATTAAGGGTGTCTGGGAATTTGAATCATCATCATCTAAAGGTAAATTTTATTCTGTGAAACAAAATGGAGTTAAATTCACTTGTAATTGTCCTGGGTTTTGGGTAGCAAAAAATAGAGAAAAAGGTTGCAAACATATCCAATCAGTTAGAAAAGAGTTAAATAAATAGTTATGTGTAAATGTAAAGTAAGTTGGTGTGAAAAAGAACCACTAAAGTATTTAAATGGAAACCCAAAATCATATTGTACTGATCATGCTCAGTATAGACAATATGCTTCTAATGCCCCATCACGTCCTTGGTTAATGTATAAAGTAGAAAAAGTATTAGCTAATAAACTAATTTGTGAACATTGTGGGTTGGATATGGTAAAGCAATATGGTGAAGATAATTTTAAATCCATTATTACAGCAATGGATGTTGATCACATTAATCCTAGTATCAAAGGTACCCCTGAAGGTGAACAACCTAGTAACTATCAACTACTTTGTAAAATGTGCCATGTAATTAAATCACATAAAGAAGGTGATTATAAAGCTAAAAAATATAGGAAACATTTATAAATGTTTCAATAAATCTCAATATGTATAATATATAATAAAAAATAAATCATGGATAATTTCGATTACAAAAAGTATATTAAAGAAGGTAAATTATTAAACGAATTTGAAGACATGCGTCCTTTAGAAGAAGATAATGATAAAATAAAAGATTTAGAATCACAACTTGATTTCCATACACAAATGGATAATAAAGGTAGAGCTTCTATCATCAAAGATAAAATAGAAAAATTAAGAAAATTATCTAATTCTGGTGATATTGATGGTGATGAGTTTTTAGATAAATTTAACCCATTAAGTAAAGAACTTAAATCATTAGATGAAGGTAAGCTATCACATGAAGAACAGTTAAAAATTGCTTTTGATGCTTTAGATAATGCAGAAATGACCGGAGATATTAGAACCGCAGAATTAGCATTAGCATTTATTGATATGTTAAATGATGGGGAAGAAAAACTACAAGAACGTCTAGAAACTGGAGTTATTGGTAGTGCTAAATCAGCACTTAAAGCAATGCCTATGTCAGACGTATACATCAAATCATTAGAAAGTGATGTTGAAAAAAATGGTGATAGTGGGTATGTTGATTTTAGAAAAGATGATTGGGTTGAAGATTATTCTGAGTTTATAGTTGATAAGCTTGATTCTTAAAAAAAATCACTACATAAAATAATATTTAGGGAAACGAAAGTTTCCCTATCTTTTTTTAAAGAAATATTAAAACTTATTTGGCTGCCTGAGATATTGTTCGTATCTTTATGGTATAAGAAGATATAAAATAAAGGTTATGGAAAATGTTAAAGCAATTGGTTGTATTCAGGTTTTGGAAGAAAAATTAGGTAAAGGTTATGACCTATTTAGTGTTACCTATGAGGAAGAAACACAAATCCTTAAAGAATATGCTGAAAAGCATAATTACTTAATTTATTCTAGATGTAAAGATGAGTTTAGTAGATATGAAGCTGTTCATATGGCTATTGATAATGGTTTTGGTGGTGTAATTTTAGAAAATTTAAGTTAAAAATAACCCGCGTATTGGTTGGTTACCTGAAATATCGTTCGTATATTCACGGGGTAATAATGATTAAATAAAAAATAAAAGTTATGTTAAAAATTAATTATAAGTATTTAGTAGGAGCAATTGTTAGTTTAGGATTGAGTTTATTCACTATATTGGGTTTAACTCAGAACATTATTGAGTTCAATAGTGTATTAAGTGAAATGTTTTTTACATTTTTAGCTTTAGTTCTTGGAATAGGAAATTTGATTGTTAGTTTTAAAATTATAAAAAATAAATAGTTATGTCAGAAATTGTAAAAGAAGTTATTACGCCTAGATGGCTTAAAATTAAGGAAATGTATGAAGCAGGTACCAATGGATCTAAAAAATATGGTACTAATTTCGAATTAGGGGGAGAATTAAATGTACTATCTTTAGAACTAGTAGATATGTTAGGTGAAATTACACTTAGAAATGGGTGGGATTGTGTTATTGAAGATATTGAAATGGATCTTTGGAAAAAACGAGTTTGGAGTTTAATTGAAAATGCTGGTTTATTAGATGCTATTGAATCTAAAGATGAAGATGAATTTGGTGAAGATGGAGATTATGGAAATAGTTGGGTTGATGATGAAGATGAAAGTGTTGATTTAGATAAATTATCAAAGGAAGAGTATGGATTCTAATATTAAAGAATTATTATATAGAGAATTGATGACTATTCTCCAATCACTTGAAGATGGAGATGTAAGCGGATCAAGAAGAGAACTAGAAAGTTTAATTAATAGAATACAATATAACCAATTATGAAAATATTAGAAGTAACAGGATTCGGAAATAAAGAAAAACATTTAATTCCTTTAAATAACATTATTGCTATCCACTTTGATGAAAGATACACCAATATAATTTTAGCAGGTGGGAATAAAGTAAATGTAATAGAAGTTGAACCCACAATTAAAGAAATGTTAGAATATTTCGAATCCGAAATTATTAGTGAAAATGATTTAGAAAACCTTTGGTGGGGTAGAGGAAATGAGGATTTAGATGAGGATTTCAAAGAATATCAAAAAGGTGAATTACCATTTTAAATAACCCAAATGGCTAGAGAAAAAGAAGGTAAGTTAGTAAAACTCGATTATGATTTTAATACTGTTAAATGTTGTGAAGTTGAATACAAACCAGGTAAATGGGCTAGAGCAACAGTTAGAGAATTTAGATCATTTAGAGGTAATAGAAGAATATTAAATGTAGATGATTCAAAAAATCCATTCTACGAAGAGTATCATGGACCTACATATATATTTGACACTAACCAAATCTCAAACATTAATACTCCAGGATTATCTTATAAAAATGGGATTGATCCTAGAGCAAAATATACAAAAAAAAGTAACTGGTAAGATATGAATTATAAACTTTTATTATTAGGAATATTTTGGCTATTAATAGCACAAACATCTGCTTGGTACCAAACCAACTCACAATTTTTGTCTGCTTGGTTCCGGGAACATACGTTTTTAACTATTATTATGTTTGCTTTACCAATTGGATACTCATCTTCAAATCTCATTTGATCTTGCATTCCACCAGTAGTATTAGCTATAATAGGGGTACCTGTTAATAGAGCTTCAGTAAGTGATAATCCCCAACCTTCAGCTGATGATGCTAATACAACTCCATCTGCACAATTATATAACAGATTCATTTTTTCAGTTGGTAATTTTTCATTTGAAATTATAATATTTTCATTTCCCTCAGGAAAGAAATATTCAATTACAGCTGGTAAATCTGTACCATGATCACTTATAGGTTCTGTATGCATTACAAGCAAACATTTATCTGCTTCTTTTTTGCTTAAACCATCAATGAATAATTTCCATGCTAAAATTGTATCAGGAATTGATTTACGTCTAATATTTCTGGAATTAAATAGTAAAGTAAAGTCATATTTTTTATCTCTAGTAATGTATTTCTTGAATTCTTTCAATTCATCTGTTTCTTCTTCTAACAGTCTAAAATTCTTATTATTCAAACCATGAGGAACATATTTAATAACTTTATCTTTAGCTTTATCTCCTAAAACAATTTTATTAATGTTAACTGTTTGTTTAGAAATACCAAATAAAGCATCACATGATTCATAAAACTCTTTATTGTACATTGGAGCTGGAAATGAATCCCAAATATTTAAATAAGCTATTGGAATATTTTTTCTAATTTCATTTTCCATTTGAAAAACCCATGTAAAATATCTTGGATCCGTAATAAGGAAAATTGCATCCGGTTTTTCAATGCTGATAATCTGACGTAATAAATCAGGGTTACCATAACCATCTGTAGGATAGATAATTACTGATGAATCATCAATTCCAGCTTGAGTGTTAGTATCTCCTGATATGTCAAATCTTTTGCCTTTTTCTGGGTGTTGAACCGCACCTGCTAATTGAACCCAATTATATCTATGAGAGGTATTTACAACCATTTCACGACCAATTTGAGCAACTCCTGAATGAACTCTAATATCATCCGTTAGAAGTAGAATTTTCTTTCTATCTTCTTGTTTAATATAACCTTCTTTTTGTTTCATTTAATTTGTTTTTTTCTTATAATTCTAAATCTGTGTGGTTAGATACTTGTTTTCTAAAATCTTCATCTGTAAGATACAAATAAATTGATCGATCAGCAAGTTTTTGGAAAGAAAATTTTCTTTTTACACATTCTATTTTGAAATTTTCAAATAGATCACTTTTAACTTTTACACTTGTTAGTGTTTTTTCATCTTTTGCCATAATTTTAATTTTTATTTTATATTAATTTGTATATACATATACCAAAATAAAGGAAGATATACGTATATTAGTATTTTTATTTACTTATACCTTCACTACAATGTTCGGTGTTTAAGAATGGACAAAATGTGCAATTCCACTTTGAGGCGTTTGCTCTATGAATTTTATCTCTATGTCCTCCTTTATCAAATGCTTCTTCTAGGAAATGGTTTAAAGCAGTAGTTGCTTTGCCTAATTTGATTTTTCCTGATGGAGGTGAAAATGTTTGTATTCTTGGAATTGTATAATCAGGATGACTCATCACTTTTCTTTTTACAATAAAAAATTCAATGTTAATGTTATCTAAAGGAACATTAAATTGCTCAGCAAAGAATTTCTTATATAAGATAAGCTGAAATTGTTTACTTTCATCCTTTTTAGCCATATCATTCCATCCACGAGTTGACGTTTTAATATCGATTATTTTAAATGTATTAGTTGGCTCATGATACATTACAACATCCAAGTATCCCTGGTAGATAACGTTGTTATTGAATTTATTTGGTGGGAGTATAACAGGTACTTCACATCCAACTAAATGCCATCCTCTTTTACTAAAGTGTTGGCCTCGTTTTTTAGCAAATGTTCTAATAATTTCAACTCCATCCTCAAAAAATTCTCTTAATTCTGTAGATGTACTAAAATGTTGATTATTATTTTTCTTATATTGAACTTTATACTCATCTCTCAGAGCATTCTCAAACATTTCAACTAGATTCTTTCTATCAGCTTCAGCAGCACTTTCTTCATACATTACATCTAAATAGTATTGTAGTACTTCATGTAGTGCAGTTCCGAATACAGTATGGATAGAAGATGTAAACATCTTGTGCCCATCTTTGTACTGAAGTGACCATCTTTTAGGGCACGTTCTGAACATTGAGAATTGTGAATAAGAGACATTCTTTTGGTATGCATAATTTATTTCAATATGCTGGTGTGCTCTTATATCTTTTACTATTTGAGGTATTTTTTTCTTTCCCACAATTTATTTTATTTACACCATTTATCTCTACCAACAAGTAATCCGATTATTCCATAATTAGCTATATCTAAAAACGTATCTTCCATCCCTTCACCTTGTACAAAATTTCTACCATTTGTTAATAGGTTTCTTAGTCTAGATATTTTATCTGTTAATCTGATAGCTAATCCAGTCAATGAGAATTTTTTATCTGTTTCTTTAGTTAAATCACCACCTAATGAAATATTTTGTAAACCATAATCCATATGTTTTGCAGCAAATGTTTCATACATTTCCTTTTGAATTGTTTGAAATTCATTTGATAGTTCAGGATACTCTGTTTCAAATATTTTTACAATTTCTTCCTTTTTCATCTATATAACTTTTTTCTTAATTAAATATTTTTCAATTGCTTCTAATCTATCATCAGCTTCAGCTAACATAGCAACTGCTTCCTCTGCATTTTTATAGAAATCATCTGTTGAATGATCTCCAATACCTGCAGGATGATTTGATAATAATTCCAAAGTTAATAATGCTTTTGATTTATCAGCTTCTGCTGATTTTTGAAGCATATCTATCAAATGGTTCATAATTTTGCTTTTTTAAATAATTTAGTTATTTCTTTTTTTTCTAATCCCATATCAGTTAAGATAGATCTTACCCCATCTTTTCCTAAGATATCAATGTAATTATAAGTTTCTTTAACTGAACATTGGTAGTATTTAACTAAGTACTCAGATAAATCTTGATAATTTTTTTTATTTTCATTTTTGATATACTTATTCCATTGTTTCTTTCGTGGTATCAGTTCACGATAAACAGAATAAATTTCTTTTTTACCTTGGGGATTCATTTTTTGAACATAATTAACAATATCTATGTAACTAGGGTTTTGAGAAACCCATCTATGTATCATATAACTATTCCAATTATCCCAAGATTTTTGAGAGAAGGAATTTGGATGAGATTTCTTTACAGTTATCTCATCCAACCATCCAAAAGTATTTTGTATATCAGCTTTAGCCACTATATAACATCATTTTCGTACTCTTCTCTTAGTTCAGCAGGTATAGTGCTTTCTAAGATTTTTCCTGTTTGAGGATCATAAAATACAGGTACTGGTAAAACAGCATCTTCTTCAGCTCCTACTACAAATTTAGAAACAGATCTAAGAAGTACACCTTGTTGGAAAATCTTATTTCCCTCAGGTGTTTCAATCGATTTTGTGTTTTTCAAATCGATATTCAATTTGGGTTGTTGTTGTTGTGGATTCATAATTTTTTTTTATTTTTTATTTTGTTTATAATCTAAGAAAAATCCAATCGCTACTAAAATATTCATACCTACACTAGCGATTATTTTGTGCATGTCTTGGTAAACGTTTAAAGATAAATGAACGTGTCCAACCATCCAAAAAGGTATGGCTAAGTTTTGGCTTATCCAAATTAAAAGGAAAGATAAAAACTGTCTCATTTCAATTCTATTAATTTTGCTATTAAAGCCATTGCACAAATTTCTTTATCTATTCTAAAGTTAGCTTGATAACTATACTCATTAATATAAATTGCAACCATCCCTTCACTTCCTTCAGCATACACTGAAGCATTATCATAAAGGTATCTAAACAGTTCTTCAAAATCTTGACTACCTGAATTAGCTATTGTTTGTCTAATATTTTTCCAACTTGGTTTAGCATTTTTCAATTCTTTTACCACCTGGACCATGTAATTAGATGACACTAACACCGTTTTATCAATTGTTAAACGGCTATCCTGCGTCGATAGTTGAATGGTGTTGAGGCATTTACGTAAATCAGGATAAAATTGATTAACAATTGTTTTTAAATCCTCGAGTTCAAAAGATATTTCTTCCTCTTCCATAATCCATGCAACATGCTTAGCAACATCTGATTTTGTGGGTGGGATTACTTTAAGTGTTTGACATCTTGATTGCAAAGGATCAATAATACGTTCTACATAATTACAAGTTAAGATAAACCTAGTAGTACGAGAAAACGTTTCGATAACATTACGGAGTGAAGCCTGCGCTTGGATAGTAAGAAAATCAGCTTCATCCAAAATGACCACTTTAAGTGGCTTAAAGCTAGCTGTTGAAGCAAACCCCGAAACTTTATCCCTAATGGTTTCGATACCTCTTTCATCACTAGAGTTGATATAGATATAATCACAATCGAGGTTTTTAACAATGAGTTTAGCAAGAGTTGTCTTTCCGGTTCCTGCAGGCCCATAAAAGATAAGGTTTTGAATATCATTATTTCCTAGGTATTGATTGATTGTTTTTTTAATGTGTTCATTCCCCACATAATTTTTTAACTCTGTAGGTCTAAACTTCTCAACTAAGAGTGAATGTTGCTTATTTATCATAACTTAAATATACGAACAAATCCTTGGGATTCCAAATGTAATCGCAGAATTATGCTCCTTGCTTAAAACTAACTTCTCCGTAGATACCATATTCTTTAGGTTGTTCTACAGGAATTTCTTCTTCTTGTGTGTGGATAGCATAAAGTTTACTATCAAGTGGGTCTAATCTATAAGCACCTTTAAAACCAGTTTTATGAAAAAATGCTTCTAAAGTATCTGTAAGTGAAGTATATAATACTTTTTCAGAATCATTTACTAAAATCCAATTATCACCTGGAGCTTTACGATTCGCTATTAGCTCATTTTCTTCTATAATTTCAACTGACATATTATATTTTTATTTTTCTAACAAGAATTGATAGTAATCCTCTAAAGTAGAATGTTTAAAGTAATTAATAATAAATTCAGAATTTTCTTGTTTAGATATTCTTTTACCATCTCTCATACTGGTATTGATTACTACATTCATATCAGTACTATTAATTTGAGATAATACCTTTTTATCAGTTAATTCTCTTATTTTTTTACCATCGTAAAAAATAGTAATTTTATCTTCTTCCCAAAGACAAGCATATTTGATAAAATTCTTTTGTGGGTTTTTAAAACCTAAAAATTTCTTTACTGATCCTGTACTCTTAGGATTATCACTAGTGTTATAATAAAAGTTTGTTTCTATTTTCCAAAAGTTATAAATTTTAGGAAAGTTAATTTGGAGGTATGTTTTTAATCTTGATGAGCTATAAGCTTCAAAAACATCAATTTCAGGAGGCCAAGAATCAAATCCCCACATCCAAAACGCAGGCCATAAATTTTTACCAGTTGGTAACATTGCTTCTATTTCAAAATAACCATACTTAAGTCTAGTAGTATTTGATACTAATCCAATCCCAATAGGACTTTCAATTTCTTCCCCTTCTATAGTAAATGTTTTTGGGTTGTATTGAGTTTTTAAAATTAATTTACCATCTCTTATTTCTATTGCTGAGGGGTCATACCAATTAAAACTTTTTTTAGGGTGAATTGCTCCAAACCTTTCTTGAGTTAACCACTCATACCCTGACCATTTTATTTTTCCTTTGCTCATTTTATTAAGTTATTGTAATTTTATTAATGTAGTTTCATATAAACCAGAAAATACTACAAAATTCCCAAATTCTGAATAAACAACGTCTACATCTGGAAGTTGTGGTTCTTCTTCCTCAATAGTAGAAGTAGGCAATTCAGGACAATTACAAAAGATTTCCATTTTAAATAAAAACATCATTTGCATTACAAAGTTAATAGCTAGAATTAAAATTATAAATTTTAGGAGATTTGTTGGTTTTTTCATTTTTATATAACATTTAAATTTTTAAAAATACCCCCAACATTTTTATATATTGGGGGTTATTATTATTAAAGTGGATTAAAATCCAGGCATTCCCATTGGCATAGCAGGTTCTTTTTCCTCAGGGTGAGGAACTAAAGTACATTCTGTTAATAACAATGTTCCGGCTACTGAAGCTGCATTTTCAAGAGCTGTTCTTGTAACTTTAGTTGGATCAATAATCCCAGCTTCTTTCATGTTTACAACTTCTTCAGTTTTAAGATTATAACCATCCCAAACACCATCTCCTGATTCTACTAATTTGTATTTTCCAATCATTTGAGCATCTGTTGATGAATAACCAGCATTTGAAAGAATTTGTTCAAATGGTTTACCACATGCTTCATATACTATCTCGGCACCAATTCCTTCATAATTAACACTTTCACGAGCATATAATAATGCAGCTCCACCTCCAGGTACAATACCTTCTTCTAGTGCTGCTTTGGTAGCATGTAATGCATCATCAACTCTATCTTTAGTTTCACTCATTTCAGTTTCATTAAAACCACCAACATGAATAATAGAAACACCACCAACCATTTTTGCTAATCGGTTTTGTAATTGTTCAATTGCATATGGAGTATCTGCTTTTTCAATTTGTTTTTGAAGTTCTGAAACACGTTGTTCAATAGCATCTTCTTCACCTTTACCATCTACAATTGTAGTTTCTTCTTTAGTAATGGTTATAGCACGAGATTGTCCAAACCAATCCCAACTAAATTTATCTAATTTCATTCCTTTATCAGGATCAAATACTACACCACCTGTTACAGTTGCAATATCTTCTAAAACCAATTTACGACGATCCCCAAAATCAGGAGCTTTAACAGCTGCTACTTTTAAAGTTCCACGAGCTTTATTTACAATCAATGTAGCAAGTGCTTCATTTTCAACATCATCAGCAATAATAAGTAATGATTTATTTGTAGCTGATACTTGTTCTAATATTGGAAGTAATTCTTTAACATTAGTAAATTTATGATTTGCAATTAAGATATAAGCATCTTCTAATTTACAAGTCATTGTATTGTTATCAGTAACAAAGAAATGTGATTTATATCCTTTGCTAAACTGCATACCTTCAACTGTTTCAAGATATGTTTCACCTGATTTACTTTCTTCAATATGAACAACACCATCACGTCCTACTTTCTCTAAAGCAGTAGCAATTAATTTTCCGATTTCAACATCATTATTTGCTGAAATAGTAGCTACTTGTTCAAGTTGCTCTTCAGATGAAATATCTTCAGAATTTTCACGAAGAACTGCAATTACTTCTTTAACTGCTTTATCAATTCCTCTTTTAATTTCAACTGCATTAGCACCATTGTTTAAATGAGACAAACCAGCTTTAACCATTTCTCTAGCTAGTAAAGTAGAGGTAGTTGTACCATCTCCTGCTTTATCAGCCGTTTTCATAGCAGCTGCTTTAACTACCTGCACGCCTAAATTTTGCAATTTACCGTCAACAGTAACGTTTTTAGCAACGGTAACACCATCTTTAGTTGATTGTGGGGGTGCTGGGAAATGATCGATTAAAACATTTCTACCATTTGGTCCTAGCGTACTTACAACGGCATCAGCAAGGGTATCTATCCCTTCCATCAATTCCTTTCTTGCTTCGGCTCCAAATTTAATTTCTTTTCTTAAATCCATAATATAACTTTTTTTTTTAATTTTCTTTAACTATTTTTGCTAAAATCATGTTTTCGGGTCCGACATATAATTCTTCACCATCATGTTCTAGTTTTGTAAAACCCATAGTTGGTAGAATTACTACGTCTCCTATTTTAACTAAAGTTTTGATAAAATCCCCTGTAACAGTTGATTTACCAGGTCCTACAGCTACTACAGTACCTTTTTCATTTTTGTCTTTACCTAAATCTGGTACTACAATGTTTCCATACATTGTTTCTTCTTCTTCGATAGGTTTAACTATAACCGCATCAAATAAAGCTTCTAATTTTTGCATAATTTTTTTAATTTTTGTTTATAACTTGAATATACGAATAACTTTTAACATAACCAAATACTTTAGGGAAATTTGGTTACTTAATTTTTAAAACTTGTGGTTTTGATGTTTTAGCAAATGGAATATTGATTACAAGTAATCCGTTTTCCATCATTGCTTCTGCTTTCAATAAATCAAATTTAGAAACAATTTTATAGCCTAAGTTAAATGAACGTCTTGCTACTCCTCTATGAATGTAATTACAATCATTGACTTCGCAACATTCATCTTCTTTAGACTTGTTATAGCTTATTTTAAGAATGTCCCCTTCAATGTCAATATTGACATCATCTTTACTAAGTCCGGTACATGCAACTTCAAAGTGCAAGCCGTTCTTGTTTTCGTAAATATCTACAGGGTGTGAAATTTTGGCATTAATTGCCGGTTGAAAATTTAATTCAGAATTGAAAAAATCCTTGAATAATAAATCGAATGGTGAGAGTGTTCTCTCGTAAAATAATGTACTCATATCATTAAAATTTATACTGTCCGAAGATCAGCAGTTAAATAAAAAAACAAAACTTATCCCTAAAGTATTTTGGTTTTGTTGGATATACATATGTTAAAATTCACTTTCAGCACGTCTTATCATATAGTAGTTAGAAGAAATTCCATCTAATTCAAAACTTAATTTCATTAATCCCATACTACTCAATAATAATTTTCCACCTTCCATATCTTTATTAGCATATAAGATGGTTTTAAACATATCTGAATTAAATGGTAATTTTATATCTGTTTCTTTAATATCACCTGATATTTGATATGTTATCTTATTGTTATGTCCTGATTCATCACCAAATACAATTTCAATAACATCTTCTTCATCTAGGTTAGTTGTTGTAGTAATCAACATATTATCAATTTGGGCTAATGCACTTTTAGCTTTAATAATATTGCCAATATCTTCAGATGTTAAATCTAAATCTACAACCCACTCTGCTTCAGTTACATTTCCCACTTTATTAATTAATAGTGGATCTGATAGAGCATAACTAAGATTAAAATTTAGATCTGAAATGTTTAGTTTGGTGTATATTTCTCTGGTTTTTTCAAATTCTAATAATAAATCACCACTACAAATGCTAATTAGGTTCTGCAATTTTTTAGTATCGTAAATAGCTAATTTACTATCTTCTAATTCAAAATTCTTACAAGTTAGATTGCCAATAACATCTTTACTAGGAGTCATAAATTCAATACTTAATGAATTATCTTTGATCTCCCATTTTACAGATTCATTAGCTCCTAAATAGTATTTATTAATTATACTTTGAAGTTTTAACTTATTTATCATTTTTATAACTTTTTAACTTATCCGTAAATATACGAATGCTTTTTACAATACCCAAATATTAATTAAAATTAAAGAATTTAAATTTACGCTTTAATAATTCTTAAATGTTCCATATCATTTTGAAATAACACATCATTAGCTTTTCTTATTAATTGTTGAAATCCTATTGGACTTGTTACATACATTGAATTTACATGATTGTAACCTCCTGAATAATGTCCTGATTGATCTTCGGGTGTTAATTGTAATCCATTTTGGTTTAGAAGTTGGATTGCGTCTAAGATCATATCTAAAGATTGTTCTGTTTGTTGGGGATCAATTATTTCATATCTATTAACTTCTTGTTCAGTTACAATTCCTGCTAATTTTTGCATTCTTGCAAATTCGTTGATTTGATTTTTCATATTTTTATTTATAAATATACGAATGGGTTTTGTGATTTCCAAATATTAATCAAAATTAAAGAACATCTCTCTGTATGGGTTGAGATTAAGAACCCACCCAAGATCGTTATAGAACCCATCAAGTTTATTTAATAGTATAGATTCAAATATTTTTTTCCTATCAGCATACATTTCAATAAAATCTTTAATTTTATCAGCTAAATCATAATCCAAAAATGCTATAGCATCAATTTGGTATGGGTTAGGCTTCAAATATATCCACTTAACTTTTTCACCCTGAGTTATTGTACTGTGTTTACCACTTAGACCCCAAAATCTTAATAAATCATTATGTCTGATAACTGCTCTTACAGCTGCAGGTGCACCTTTAGCTACAGTTGTAAACATTTCTCCAGCTCGTGCTTTACGTTCTGTATATTTGTTTAATGTTTTTACTCCAGTTGGGTTGCCTAGTTGTGTTAGTGGTATACTACCATCTAGAATTTGTGTTCTAAATTCTTTTACTCTAGCATCAATTTCATTTTGTTTTGTTCCTTTCAAAACATCCACTAAGGCTTTATGGAAAAATTTACCTAATACAGGTGGGAAATTTGCTTTTTTAAACTCCAAACCCTTAACATCAAGTGATTCTTTTACAATACCCTCTTGTTTTGTAATCCATTGGGCATATCTTCTAGTAGCTCTAAAATAAGCTGCACGAATAACACATTCAGTTTTCATTTCTAGTCTATGTTGCCCCTTAGCATTGAAGCAATCAGTAGCCAATCCACTATAAGAATCAGTAATAATATCCTGGTATTTTAGAGCAATTTTTTCTAATTTATCATCTTTATCTTCACTAGATATTTCATCAAAATTAGGATATAAATATCTTAATAAAGGTTCAGCATGGATATAAATTGAATCTGTATCAGAATATGCTACATAATTATTATCTTCAGGATCACAAATCCACCAAGGAGTATCTTCAATATGCTTCATATTTTAATCCATTTTTGTTCACTATTTAATTCAAATGAACCTATATGTTATTTATCCCATTCATCAGGTAATATTAAAGATAAAAAAGGATTTCCATCATTTCCTACATAAAGGTGATAAATTTCTCCTATTATAGGTTCATAAGAAAACTTTGATTGGTATACTAGATCATTCCACTGATATTCTTCTACCAACTTTTGGTATTCTTTTTTTAATTCATCAAACTTAGTTTGGATTTGTTTATTTACTTTATTAACACCCCTTAATTTCCAATCGTCAATATTATCAGGGCGGATAGCAGGAGCACTTATATTATCCCCATATGGGAGAAGTGGTTTATTTTCTGCAAAATTATCTGGTTTTTTCATTATAAATTTAATTTATTATAATTAACTTACTTTTATCATTCCTAAATTATAGGATGGAATATAATAACAATATTTATGCTCTTCGAGCCAGTTTATAACTAATTTTTTCATTTTATTTGAGTTCCCTGTTATTATGATATATTCATCACAATTCGGATACTCCCAAAAGAAGAAATGGTCTAATTTATCTAATACATCAGCATGTTTATACCCATGTAAATCTAATTCCATATTAAATTTCTACTTCCCCCTTCATAACTTTATTAATATGTCGGTTAGCTGTTAAAGCTGATTCTTGAATAATTCTTTGTCCACTTAAGGTAATTGATTCTGATAAAATTACATTCCCGTACCTAAAGGATCCCAAAGCTGTAGCACCATAAAGTGAATTTAACAAGATCTTCATAGTATATTGTTTCATATGAAATGCTGCACCTAATTCTTTATTTCCTGATTTATATGCTGTTTTCATTTCATTTTTATACAATACACGTTCATCAAACCATTTTTTCAATATTGTAGATAATACTGATTCTTTATCAGTCCTAAAAAACACACCATTTGCCGAAATGGACATTTCCATGTCTTGAATTAATTTAATTAATCCTCCAACTTTAATTTTAGTACGTCTTCTTTTAGCATTTTCAATCATTAGTTCCTCTTCAGGATCTCTCTTCAATAAATCATTTAATCCTAAACGATTATTCCTATCATCAGCATCTATAATCCTACCAACCATTGTTTCTTTACCAATATTAATAGTCATAATAATTGAAGGATATAGTGATGTTAAATCCTCATCGAATACATAATTGTAAATGCCTGCTTTAGGGCAAAATAAATACCCACCTGCATAATTCTTCTTAGATAAAGGATTACGTTCTTTAGCTGGTGGAATTATACCTTCACTCAACAAATATGCTGAAATAGCTCCATCTTGGGTTTTAGTGTTAGCATAAACTTCACTATAGTTATGTTTACCTTTATGAGATAGATTTTTAACAAGAGATAAATACTCTAATTTTTCATCTAATAATTTCAAAATTTCAACATCAACAAAGTTATACTCAATAAACTTATTAATATCAGTTTTGAATAAATCATCAAGATTACCTTCGTATTCTATTTTATTCATCCCAACATACTTTTCACCAATAGCATCTAGTTTAAATGATGGCTCATCAGCCCAACTAAATTTCTTATGTAAACGCATGTAATCTAAAGATTCAACCCCTGCAATTTGAATATATTGATCTTTATACCAAGGTGTTTCTCTTACATACCCAATTGGAGATAAATAACGAGCAACATCTTCACCTAAAACATTACACATTCTATAATATAAGTAAGGAACATCAAAATAATCACTATTCCATCCTACTATAATATCAGGATCAATTTCTCTAAATCTTTCTAAAAATTTAAGTAATAATTCACTTTCAGTAGCACAAGGTATAACTTCTCGGTTACCTGATTTGGTTCTTTTAAGTTGAGATTTATTATCTAAAATTAATATTCCCCACTCATCAACCTGTTTATCATACCAAGCTACAGATGTTACTTTCTTAGGAGCAGATTTAATATAATCTTCAGTAAGAGCATCTCCCATTTCAGTCTCAATATCAAAAAATAATTCTTTATGTGTTTGAGAAGGTTCATCATCAATTCCATATTTTTCTACTAAGAATTTTTGGTAAGGTGTCATATCATGAAAGTGTAGTTTTGGATTTTCTCTATCCCATTTACGAACTTTTCGTAATGGTTCTCCATTCAGACCTACATGGGTAGATTCTGCTTCCCCACATTCAATATATGCTTGGCTAGTCCATTCTACTTTCTGGTAGCCTTCATCACTCCATTCATGAATTAAATAGGAGTTTCCTCCTGTTCTTTGTGCAAAACATTTTTTGTACATAACTATTTTTTACAAGAATCAATTTCATCTTGTGTGAAGAATTGTTTAAGATTTGGTCTAAAGTAGTTGATTGACTTCATTACTTTATTATCTGAACTACGATATACAACATATTTATCACCTACAGGTTCAAAATGACATGGTTCACCTTGTTGTTCAGAACGTACTTTAACTGTTTCTTCTGCTTCTTCTACAGTACTACAAATTTTAGACATATTCGATGCTTGAACTTCAGCGTATCCAGCTATCATTTGTTCTTTCAAACCAAATACTAGAGCTCCATTTCCTAAACCTACATAAGTAATATCAAGGAGAGCATCAAATATCTCCACAATATCTTTTTTCTCAACTGCTTCTTTTAATTCATCCAATTCTTCTTGGATAAAATCAATCACAAATTGAGCATCTTTGGGGTTTATTGTTGGGGTGGTTCTGTTTTGATAACTTTTCCCCATTACTTCATTAAATTCCTCCACCTCTGAGATAAAGGGAATAAATGTTTCTTTACTATTCATAACTTTTTATTTTATTTATATATCTTTTAAACAACTTATTACATACATACCATAAGATTCTACTATTTTTTTAGCTTCGAATGGATCTTTTGCTTCTACCATCGTTTCTTTAGTAGAAGTACTAGTTCTTGATATTTTATATCTAACAATATATGTTTCCATTATCGAGATGAGGATTTTTTATTTAAGATTGAATTTAATCTTCTACCTCTAGATTCTAATATTTGTTTTAGCTCACTTTCGCTATTAGCTTTAATCTTTGATGTTTGATTATCAAACCCACTTGATTTAGAAGAATGGGAAACTTCGTATTCTATACATTGCATAATTTTAAATTTTTTGTTTTATTAAATGTTGTGACCACCGTTATTAATCTTTAAACTATCAAAGAATTCTTTACGAGCATTATTTGCATCATCTCTAAAAGCACCTGATGCTTTAGTTGTAACCATGGAAGCACCTTGATGTTTAACACCCCTACATGAAACGCAATTGTGTCCTGCAACAATAGTAACAATTACACCTTTATTACCTTCAGTAATCTTATTAACTGCGTTATGAATAGCTGATGTTAATTGTTCTTGAATAGCTCCTCTACGTCCAAATAATTCTACAATTCGATTTAATTTAGATAATCCAATTACTTGACCATTTTCTCCTGCAATATAACCAATATGAACTACTCCACCAATTGTTTGGTGGTGGTGTGAACACATAGATGTAAGAGGGATATTACGTTCAATAATTACACCATCGTATCCATCTGATGGGAATGAGGTAATTGGAGACATTGCTGTATATCTTCCAGCCCATAAATCATTTACATATGCTTTAGCTACACGTCGAGGTGTTTCCATTGAATTGGGGTCATTCCTCCAATCACACTTTAAAGCGTCTAAAAACTTACCATAAGCTTCTTCAGCTTGATCAATCATTTCTAATTTTGAATCATCATTAAGAGGGAAACCAGGTGCAACACCATTTGCAAATCCTTCTTTTACCACTTCTAATTCCTCGTGGATTTTTCTACGTTTGTTCTCCATTTATAACTTTTTATTTACGTTAAATATATGAATAGGTTTTAGCTTCTCCAAATTTTATATTAAACCTCTCTCTGAGTGTCAAAGGCAATTATGTGTGCTCTACCTGTAAACCTCCATCCTCTATCTCTTACAAAATTCATTACAATAGGATAACTTTTCATTAATTCTTCCCTTGTATCACCTGCGGCCATAGCCCAAACCTTTTCATTTGGTATTTCTAATTCTTTTAGGAATTCTTCCACTTCACTAACAATTGTAAGATCTTTATCTAACACAGGTTTAATGTGGTAATCTTTATGATATTCAATAGATGATTTGATTGCAGTTTTATTTAATCTTAAACGATTATGAGTTTTAATCATTTTTTCATCTGTAATACTCCCATTAGGTGTTACAGCTCCTACAACCGGAACACTATTGCTGAATTTAGGGGAAATTGATAACAAATCAATTGGATGATCTGTGTTTAGGAAATGTGAACCCTCAGTTTCCATAGTAATAAAAATACCTCTTTCTTTTGCAAAGTGAGTTAATTCATTTACTAAAGCACTATGCATTGTAGGTGAACCACCTGTAAGCATCATTTCTGATATGTGGGGGTTTTCATCATACATTTTAATAATGTCATTAAAAGTAATTGTACCTTTTTCAGGATGGATACTTGTATACCAACTATCACACCATCCACCTTCACCAAAGAAACATCTATGAGTACATCCTGTAGTTCTAATTACTATTGTAGGGTATCCTTGTCTACTACCTTCAGATTGAACCGCAGTATATAGTTCAAGTACAGGTAATGTTTTATCGTAATCTCTTAACCTTTTTAAAGGTCTTAATGCTTTATTCTCCATAATATAACTTTTATTATTTTAAAATATTTTTACTTAATATTATTGGTCCAAAATCTTTATGAGGGGTAACCGTAAAATGGTTTTCTTTTTCTACAATAATAATTGGTTTATTTTTGAATGTTTTACTAAAGTTTTTAGTAACATACTCTTTAATTTTATCTATTGTTTCCTGCGGGATATTTTGTTTGGACATGGTTTATTATCTTTTATTTTTAAATGTTTTATACGTTAGATTTCGCGGTTTATTCAACATAGTACGCTGCGTTTTTACCATGTTCCATGAATTTAACCTTAGTAACTCTTACCCTACCATCTGTTTCTTCTAACACGAAGGGGTTAACCTTATTAAATATAAATTCAGCGAATTTTTCAGCACCTGTAGCTTCAATAACTCTTAACTGGATTACACCTATACTATCCATTGTTTTCCAACCACCCATTCCTGGGTCATCTTCAGCAACAATAACTGTGTGGTCAAACATATAGTTGAAATATTCTTTAGGAGACATACCATCGATTTTAGTTTTGGCTCTTTTCATTCCTCCAAAATCCCAAACCCAATTTCTACCATCTAATTCACCTTCAAAATATACTTTAAATGAAATACCATAACCATGTAAAAATCTACAATGTGTGTCTTCAGCTTTCCATTGACGAAACACTGTACTAAATCCGTCAAATACTTTACTTGATTGAAACTTACCCATTAAACCAATTTTTAATTTCATTTACCCCATTAAAACCACCAACGTGTCTTTTAATTTCATTTCCACTCATATCCGTTACAATGCATGTTGGAACGCTTTGCACATTATATTTTTTAGGGAGAGTAGCATCATAATCAACATTAACTTTTTTAACTTTAATTCCTTGATTTACTATCTGATCCATTTGGGGACCTAAAACTTTACAAGGCTCGCACCACGGTGCTGAGAAGTATAATATTCCTTTTTCCATAATTTTATTGTTTTTTAATTTAAAGTGTTTTGATAAAATTCTATTACTTCTTGCAATGATTTAACACCTGTAAATCTTGCTATTTCTTCTCCATCCCCATTAACTTTAATTACAGTGGGGACACTTCTTACACCATATTTCATTACTTGAGGTTGGTTTACTTCACCGTCTAGTTTTTCTATCGGAATACCAAATTCAATAGCTCTTTCAATTGTAGGACCAAATTGCCTACAAGGACCACAAGTTTTAGTTGTTATATAAATTAATTTATTCATTTTCTTGGTTTTTAATATGTCGTAAATATACGAACAATTTTACTGAAAGCCAAATATCTTACAGTTTAAGTAATTCATTTCCACTTTCTCTCATTAAATAAAAAGTAGATTTAAGATCTAAGGGTTTAGCCTCAGACCAATTATCTGAATAATTAAATGAACCTCCTTCCATTCCAGTATACACTTCCCCATCTGTATTTATAACTACATAATAATCAGGTTCAATGTATTTAGGTTTTTTTATCATACCATTTCTTCTATAATTCCTATTACCTCGCTAAAGATAAGAACAATAGTTGCGGTAACCAAATTAAATGGTATAAGACTATATCCTAAGATACGAACTGCTGATTTTGTAAAACTTACGTATTTGTGCCATTTTTGATTTGGCATGTGTTCAATTTCTTTCATATTTTTTTTTATTTTGTTACTAGATTAGAAATAACTTTTATTACTAACAATAAGAGTGAAGAATATATTAATACTCTTATAGCTATTTTTTCGGTTTTTTCTTTTCTGTTCATGTGTTTTTATTTTACTATATTATGTAATTTATTAAAAGCTTTCTCTAATGATATTTTAACATCTGAAGCAAGTGAAGCCATACTTATTTTTGATAATAATTCTAAAGTACTTGGATTATCATATTCTTTAAGTAATTTAACAACATGAGCTTTTGCTACTCTCCAACTAACAGGACCACTTTCATCTTCATATTGAACAGGATCTTTTCTTCCTAAATTGATAAATGCCTCAATACGTTCTACACTAGAAGCTGATTTGTAATCTGAATTGCCTGAAGGGTATGGTTTATAGGATGTATTTGTTCTTTTGTAAACTTCATTAAAGCTAACACCTAACTTTTCACATAAAATTTCACCATCTTGGAGTATACCAAATTTATCAGTTTCCAAATATGGTGTAAAATATCCTACCATATGAGCATCCCAATTTCCTTCTCTAAAAGCAGCATCATCAGCATCTCTAAATTCTTGTCTACAATCTGGGTAAATTGCATGATCACCAGCGTGTATTCCTAAAGCTATATCTGTTTTTTCTCCAGTTTTATTTGCCACTGATAAAGCAACTGCCTGAACAATTGAAGCAAATATTTTATTTCGGTTAGGAACAACTGTTGCTTTCATATTGTCTTGTTCATAATGTCCTTCGGGAACATCATCACCACCATCTACTAAAGCTGAATCTAGTAAATCAACAAGTCCATTTAGTTGGATTTGTTTATAATTTACTTTATGACCTTTTTTACCTAAATAGTCTATTAATTGTTGTGCTCTTTCTAATTCAACTCTATGTTTTTGACCATAGTCAAAAGATAAAGCTGTTACTGTGTCATACTCATTTAATGTTCTAAGTAATAGTGTTGAGCTATCCATACCACCTGAAAGTGATACTACTACGTGTTTTGGTTGTTTTTTTTCAAAATTAAATTCTAATTGCATAATTTTTATTTTTTTTATAAATGCCAGGTATTTTAAGCGTATAGGCAAACGCTACATATCTTTTAATCTAAGTATTTTTTCTTCGGTATCCACTCTAAAATTATTTCCTTTTATTTTTATATTACCACCTTGTTGAAGCAGTTTTTTAAATAAAATTTCTTCATTTTCACTCCATTCTTCACTTAATTTAATAATTTCGTCTTTTGAAGAAGGTACATAGCTACCATTCATATAAATTCTATGATTGAACCTTATTGATTGTTTTTTTAGTGTCATTATATTTCTTTCATTACTTTATCTAATTTATCCTGAATAGCTACAAATGAGGAAGATACTTCTTCATCCCAAAAGCTTCTACTATATGGATCTTCACCTCCAGCCTCTACTTTCTCTTCCCATTCTGTTTCATCTAAACTATTATCTTCTTCTGAGATTATTTGCCCATAGTAAACTTCAAATACTCCTATTGGTTGGTATCCTTCATCCCAATATGAACCATATACTCTAACACCTTCACCCTCACCATCAATTTCTTCCATTTGTCTAAACATTTCCAAAATCATATCTGAAGGTGGGTACCAAGCTGAATCTAAGGAAAGGTGTACTTCACTACTACCTTCTCTATCATCATGATAACTGATTCCTCCATCCCATATTGCAACCCACTTGGATCCAATTCTATCAATTAGTAATTCTGCTTTAGCACCGAATTCATCTATAATGTGAGGACTATCATTTTCAGTATTAGGATAAGATCCGTCTACACATTTATCAAAACGTTCTACGAAGTTATCAATTGCTTTTTTAGAAGCTTTAATTATAATATCTGTTCTACAAGTATTTGCCATTTTATTCTTCAATTAATTCAGGCCACTCAGAATCTTCTAAACATTTATCATGAGCTAAATCAAATTCTACTTCATCAAGAACTTCTTCTTGTAGATCTTCATCACCTGATTTCCACTTTTCAATTTGTTCAGGAGTTAAATCCTCGGTTTCCTCCCATCTGTAATCAGTATAGGTAACCATTTTTCTTAATTTTGCCATATTTATTTTATAAAGTTTTTAAATCTATTAACATTGTATTCTATTAAGTCTATATCTACATCTTCGATTGAAATGTCAAAATAATTATTCATATTTGCTTTTGGTTTATCAATCGTTAAAGATGAATTATAACGAGTTCCTTCTAAACCTGCCATTACTGGATTTGAAGTATCAATTGATTCTATACAATCAAACCCTTTATATAGTGAAAATTCAAATGGTGAAGCACAACCTAGTAAATGAATTCTATCCGTTTGTGATATTACTCCAATTTCCAATAAAGTAGAAATCATTGAAATTCTACCTAAAGTCTTACCTAAATCTTTATTAGGGTGGGTAACAATATCATTATAATAAGAAGCACCATATGAAAATGAGATTTTTTTATACCCTAAATCTTTATAGGTTTGGTAACAAGTAGCTGCTTCGTGTAATGTTGTTGCTTGAACAACTGCTACTTTAGTTACTCCCTCAGGTAAGTCTATTTTAGACCATTTTTTAGCATTTACAACTGATGCATCTCTATTTTCCCAAACATCTGGGATGATAAATTCATCAGGACGTAATTCCTCAACCCATTTCAATAACCCACTATCATGGTATGCTTTCCCTAATTCATGTAAACTATTATCTAAAATAATATAACTACGTTTTTCCTTTCTATATGATAGGAAATGCTCTCTGTATTCATCATTTTCTTCTAATAAATGAACTAGTGCATATTGGTAATCATTAAAATATTTACTTTTTTCTAGAAGACACATAGGTACTTCGTGACTGACTTTCACCATAACTTTTTAATTTGAGATAAATATATGAAAAAATAGGAGTTGATCCAAGTCCTCCTAAAATAAATGTGAAAATGTTTGGATGGGCATGTTCACCACAAAGACCCAAAGAATGTCTTAAAAACTCTATCATAATTTAAATGCTTTTATTGTTTTTTCAAATGGATTACCTTCAATATTTTTAACTAAATTTAACATTTCTTCAGCTAATTGTCTTACTTCTTTTTTGGGCATGTTCACTATTCCTTAATTGTTGGAAGTGATAAAAACTTCTCCAATTAAACATAACATCAATAGAAATTTGAGAATTGAATGTTTTAAAAAATCTAGCTGATTCTTTAGCACGTTTACGTCCTAAAATTGGGGTGAAATATTCTAAAGCTTCGTGATATAATTTATTCCCTTCTTCAGTATATTCTGATAGTTTAAGTTGCCATCTATTACTCCAATCAAATGGGATGTAAGTCTTATTTTCTTTTAATTCTTTATAACGAGCTGATTCACCATTAATTGAAACACCTATCCTATGTTTTAATAAATGAATATGTGTTGCTTGATCTACATTTACTAAAAAATGTAAACCTGATTTTTCAAATGGGGTATGGTGTCCTTCGGATGCTAACATATTAAGTAATTTATCAACTCTACCTAATTTAGCTTCAGTTAATTCTCTTGATGTTGACGTCCAAGCTGATTGAGCATGCATTGTATCACTTCCATAATGCCCTAATAATTCTACTGAATTATCATTTTCAAATTCTGTATTAATTGCCATATTTACTAGGTCTTCCTCGCTTTTTAAGTGAACGTAATTTTTTAGTATAAACTCTTGAACAATGATTATAGAATTGCTCCAATGTACCATCAAATTCGATAACATCATTATCATAATCCTCAACAGTCATTCTAAATTCTTTAGAAAATTCTTTGCGAATGTAATTCAGTTTCTCATTCTCATCCTTTTCAAAATCATCAAATAAACGACCTCTACGAACCCTATCCATTTTGGTTTGTTCAATAAAATCCTGATGGTCTAAGCTAGTATTTACCTTACCATCAATCTCCATTTCAGTGTATTTTATCTGCCACCAATAATGGGAAAAATCCAAATCACCATTTTGGATTTTATCTAATAATGAAGATGAGTTGTGGAGTGGTTGGTTTTTTTGAGTAAAACGTCTCCACCATCTGAATCGATTGTAGTTTAATGGTTGGAGTTTGTCGATTTCTTTCAAAACAAACTCTTCATCTTCTACATTAAATACTTTTTCTCTTTTTGCCATAACTTATTATACGTGAATATACGAATAATTTTTTGATTTTCCTAATATTTTATTAAACTTTACTAGGTCTCCCTCGTTTTCTTCCTGTGGGAACATACACTTGAGGTGTTTGTAATTTGCTTGGATCTTTTCTAGGTCTACCTCGTTTACCCCCAGTTGGAATATAAACTTTAGGATTTTTTAAATCATTTGGATCTTTTCTAGGTCTACCTCGTTTACCTCCTGTTGGAATGTAGGTATTGGTTTTAATATCAATTTTTCTTTTTTTTCTAAAGTATTTTGGATGTACAATAATTTCATCAAATCCAAAACAATAAACACCTCCCAATGAATTACTGCATTCATACCCCCCATCTCTCCAATGTGGGTCTCCCACTTCATGTCTTCTTAGAAAATGAAATTTCCCTTTACTTACTACATCTCCCTGATATCTAGCAGGTAGTACTTCAACACCTTTTTCGAAATTCAAAAAATGTTGTTCATTTTCTGTTAATTTGTATGCTTTGTAGGATACATACTTTCCAGGCTTGATTATAATTTCCATAACTTATTATTTTATATTATGACGTAAATATACGAAAAGATATTGGGGAAGCCAAATTATCTTGGGCTTACCTTGACTTTATTCTGTCTAATTCTCGTTCTAAAAATTCAACTTTTACTTTAAGAGTAGCAGCTTCAGCTTTTACTATCATTAGCTCATATGTTCTATCATTTTTATCTTTTTCCAACCTTTCAACTCGAGCTATTAAATCATCTCTATAAATGGTTTGTTCAGATTGTTGTTCTTTTTGCTTCTCTCGTTTATTACGAATAAGAAACTCATAAAACTTCCACCCCCCAGCTCCAAATAGAACTGAAATTGTAGTAATAATTATTGTTACTGTATTCTCACTCATTATAATGAATTGTGTAATAATTCTTTTTTAATTTTAAATAAAATCCATATCCACATTGATGCATACCAACAAGTGATAAGAATATTTTTTATGTCTATAAGAGAAAATGGTTCACCATTACCTCCAAAAATATCTACTAAGTATCTTATTGTCGAAAATAAATATAAGATTAAGTAGTAAGTAATGAATATAGATAATAGTTTTTTATTATGTAAAAAAATTAACATACTTACACTTCCTATTAAATACGCAAAATATAACCAATATGTGTAAGGTTGTCCTAATTCTTTCCAATATGATAATGTAGTCCAAAGAACCTGATTATTTAATATATCACTTGCAACCCACATAAATAAAAGTGGTTCAAAGTCAAAATACAACAGTGTGTCTTTTATTTTTCTAAAATAAGATTTCATTGAAGAGGATTACCCATTAACGTCTTAGTATATTGTTTTCCACTAATATAACGTTGATAGGTCCCATCATCATTCATTTCGATAGTTTTTCCTTTCATTACTTTTTCAATAGTTTCTTTATCAGTAACTATAGGTACCCCTTTAGAGGATAATATATCTTTCAATTTACCTGAAGCTTCAATATAATTTCCAGGTTGTTTAAGCATAATAGCTGTAATTCTTACTACTGCGGATCTAGCAGGTTTAGAACCATCATGTCCGGTTGCTACCGATTTAGAATTTTTTCCCTTTTTCTTTGAAATTTTTACAGCATCAAATTCAGGATCATCATCTAAATCTATAACCATATATTCAGCATCACCTTCACTACCAGCTACATTAGAAGGAGAAGTATAATTAAGATTTCCACCTATTGGGGAATATGCTGTAGATATAAGGTTAAATATTTCTTCAGAAAATTCTTCTTTTTCACTATCTGTAAGGTAAGCCCATTTATCTTTGGGGAATCCTTCTGCTTCTTGAAGATATTGTTTTTTAAAATACTTTGTTAAATTAAAACTCATGTTGGGTTTTGGTTATAAATATATCCAAAGGAATTCTATGTCCCATTCCCTCAACAATTTCTGTTTTAATATTTTGAGGAGAATTAAGTGTCATGTCTTTTATCATTTTTTTAGTAGTTTTTGGATCAATAAATTCATCTTTACTACCTAAAACAATATGGTGAACTGTATTACCTAACTGAGGTTTGAAATAATTATTTGGTTCAAATGATCTACTATGTAGAGCTGGATTGAACAATATTGTTGGGATTTCGAAAATTTCTCCCATAATAAATCCTAAATATCCTCCCATGCTTGAACCAATGATAAGATCAAAATTATTTTCAGATAATGATTTATGAATGTTTTGGAAACAATTAGGATCTTTATAGTCTAATTTAGGAGCACAAACTAAATATTTTGATGAAAGATAATCTACTTTTGGACCACCTTGGTCACTTTCTAAACCGTGTAAATATAAAACCTTTTTCATTATCCTATTTCTTGTTTTGTAATTGCTTCATGGTGCTCATACTCACAATAAACATTAAAATTTAAATAATCACCATATTTGCTATAATCACCGATATAGCTAAAATTAGTTTTTTCAGTTTCATCATATTTAATGATAAACTCATATTCAGCTTTAGTAACATACTCTTTGGTATTTACTAATGTTTGGAATTTGTCATACTCCAACTTATCTTCATATCTTTCTAATTCTGTCATAACCTTTATTTTTGTGTTTTTATTAATCATTATTACCCCGTGAATATACGAACAATATTTGGAGAAGCCAAATGATCAATAATCTATTCTTAAATCGTTGTCACCATTTTTCTTTTTCTTTTCAACTTCTAATAACATTTTATTTTTTCTCCACCCTGACATTCCTGACATATTTTTAATTCTATCTTTTTCTACATCCCAATTTGGTTTTGGGGGTGGTGGAGTTTCTTCTGTTTTAACTTCGACTTCAACTTCTTCTTTGTCTTCTAAAACTACATCTACCTCTTCTTCATCCATATGCTCATATCTTTTAAATGGGGTGGTAAGAGGAACAGTTTCACCATAAAGATTTTTTTTATATTTATTTCCTAATTGTTCAAAAGCAAAATTAGCAGCGATTACAAGAGCAATAGCTAAAGGATCAAATACAAATATGATAGTTAATAAAAGATAATTGATAATTTTATCCATAGGAACACCAGTTAATCCTGATAGATATTTAAGTGGTCCTAATTCACCTGCTAAATCATTATTGGTAGATATTTCTACAATTTCAGTTTCGTAGTTAAATAATTGTTCATTTAAACCATCTACTTTACCATTTATCTCAGTTTGACGTTCAATAGCTTGGTCTAGTTGTTTTTCTAAAGCTTTTCGTGTAGCAGATGATGTAGTAGTTATAATTTCACCTGTTTCTCTATCTTTATACTGAATTGTATTATTTGATAAACCATTTCTTAAATCAGCTACTGCGGTATTTATACTGCTTTTTTCTTCAGTATAGATAGTGAGTTGTTCTTTAATATTATCTCTTTTAGTTTCAACTAAAGCAACTTGAGCATCAATTGTTCCTGCTTTAGAAGCAGTTTCTTGATAAGCAGATGATAAGAAACCATAAATACCCATAGATGTAATCAAAATTAATACTATACAGGCAACTGATAGATATAATTTTAAAAATATTGGTAAAGATTTACGGTATTGGTAAAGTAAAGATGCTATTACTAATTTGGCTATTTCTAATGATGAAGCCATTACAATAACTGCAAATGCAGCTCCTGCAAATAATTTACTTAATCCACTAATTGAATAAAATGCAGCACTTGCGCTTACGGATAATGCAGATAGTGCTATTAAGAATGGAAATATTCTTTCTTGTATTTTTTTAAGCATAATTTTAAGTTTTAGTTCCTAAAACCCTTATGCTTATCTATGCGATCTAATATTTTATTTAATTCTTCTGTTTTAATTAGACCAGCCATAGAAGCATTTTTAAGGGCACTTATTAACTGTAGTACCATGAAAGGTATGACAATTACTTCAGATAGCCAACCTGCTCCTACAAATCCCTTTTCTATCATTAAAATAACTGTAAGTATTGCTAGCCAAGCAAAAGTATTTTTAGTTATTTTTAAAGCTTTATATGTTTTAAATCCTTCTCTTTTCACACCAGCCCAAATTCCAAACACCCCATCTAACCATAATACAGCTATTACAGCTAAATATTGCTCCGAATATTCCATTGATAAGTTAAAGAAATAGGTACAAAGATATGTACAAAGTGACGTCATTGCTACAATTAATAGTTTAGTTTGCATTTTTATAAATTTGTTAACATTTCTAATAACTCATCTTGTGGAAACATATCAAATTTATCTCTACGAGTATTTGTATGAGTCCAAACTCCTTTTATTTTACCATAATAAGCATCAGAATTAAAATCAAAAGCTTTTGCTCCCTTTTCTTTAATTAGAGACGGGAGACCTTCTCTAATATCTATATTATCCCTTTCAGCTATCCATAATAACCATAATCTAAGATTTTCAATTTGTTTATCTGAATATCTATGCCAGGTTTTATATCCTCTAAAAGGTTCTTTTAATGTTACAATTTGTAATTCATCTGCTACAGTATCAACATAAGTTTTTCCATCTACTATATAACCAAAATTGTTAAGTTCTATTCCAACTGAATGTGTATGCATATGCTGAGATCCGTTCGGGCCTAAATGCCAACCATATGCTCCTTCTGGGAATGCTTGTACCATTACACCATCATATTGATCATCATTTCCTTTTATAGATTGACCACCTAATACAAATTCAGTTGCTATTGCTCCTCTATCATCTCTACCCCATCGGTTAATTGTTGAAAAAGGATTGTTCCCCCCTGCGGTGTGGTGTAGGAAAATATATTCTTTTTTAGTTGGTCCAACTTTATACTCACCTTTAGGTAAGTAGTGTTTTTTAATTATTAAACCGTTTTCTGTTTCAAAAACTTGCTCTGAAATATCAGTACTAGCAAGACCCATAGAATTCCAAGTGGCAGGGCCCACAATACCATCAACAACCAAACCTTCGTCTTGCTGCCATTTTCTAACAGCAGTATCTGTTCCTTTACCAAAGATGCCGTCTGCTTGAATCTCAAGAAATTCCTGTAATTCTTTAACTTCCTTCCCATTTGAACCAATTTTTAGTATCATTTTATTCTTCCTTTTTAACAAAAATTTTAGTTATTCCATCAATACCAAATGATCCTAGGGTAATAATTACAAATGAATTATATATAAAATCTTGAATTAATAATTCTTTCCCAAAAAATCCAGTAATAATGTCAGCTATAGCAAATATTGCCATAATAGCAAAAGATAAAAATCCCACAACATTTTTTTCATTAATGACATTGTCATCTTTAAATATATCCTTAAAGGCCATAAAATTTGATTTGATAAAATTTATCATAAGAAACAATTGGGGGGAAACATTTGCTTATAAATATAGGAGAAGGGATGCTATTGCACCCCTTCCACATAAAAATAAAAATACTATTTCGATTATTTACCTAATAAACCTTTAACCCAAGTTTTTAAGATATCCCAATTACGAGTAGCAAACACACCTAGTGCGAAACCCGCGGATATTTTATAGCCTAGTGTCCACAATACTAAACCTGCAACCAGGCCTAATATTCCTTCTATACCATTTCCTATAACCCAAGCTTTTGATGAGTTGTAAACTTTTTTTAATAAGCTGATTTTTTCAACTATTTCTTCTTTGACTACTTTCTTTTTTCTTCCCATGATTGTTTATTTTATTATTTTTATTTTTAATTATTTTATTATTTTTTCCATATAAATACACGTATCTCCCTCTTCAAATCCTTTTTTACGTAAAAGATGTTGGGATGTAGGTAAAGACCAAGCATATGCTTTGTATCCTTTAAAATTTTCTTTTACAAATTCCCACCTAGTTTCCCATAATGAAGCAAAAATACCTTGGCGTCTAAATTCTTCACTAACCCAAGCATCCATAAATTTAATTTTCTTATCTAATTCTTCTTGCATAAAAATATGCCCTATAGGCTGATCAGTATTTGAAAGTGCTACCCATCCATATAAATTTTGGGCATTTGTTTCTATTTTTATAACTTTAAATTCAGGAGCCATTAGATATTTTGGTTATAAATATTTAAAATATGCTCAACCATCACAGGCTAAACAAGATTCATCTGTACGAGTTCCTAAATCTCCTTTAATTACACTATCAGTTCTCAAATAATACAATGTTTTAATACCTAACTTCCATGCTTCCATATGAACTTGATTAATCCATTTAGGAGAATCTGTTGGGTCAAAAGCAATATTTAATGATTGTGTCTGATCAATATAATTTTGACGAATTGCAGCTTGTTGAACTAAGCCTAACTGATTAATTTCTGGAAATGTTAAAAATACTTCTTTTTCATCATCAGTTAAAATATCACTTGATAAATTAGCTACAGATCCATTATCTGCTAATATTTGATCCCAAACTTTGCTTTTGTTTTTTCCTTTATCATCAAGAACTTTTTCTAATTCAGGGTTTTTAACAATAAATGTTCCTTTAGCACCATTAAACACATAAACATTTGCTGGTTGAGGTTCAATACCTGCTGAACATGAACTAATTCTTGAATTTGAAACTGTAGGAGCAATTGCTAGTAAATGAGTATTTCTCATTCCAGTACCTCTGCACCAAAGTGGTTCACCATACTCTTCAGCTAATTTACGTGAAGCAGCTTCTGCTTGTGTTTTAATCTGGCTAAAAATTGTATGAGTCCAAGCTGTAGATGCTAATGAATTAAATGGTAAATCTCTTTGTTGTAAAAATGTATGCCATCCCATTACACCTAAACCTAATGCTCTACCTTTTTTAGCATGTCTATGAGTTCTAATCATAGAATCTTTACCATTAGTTTTAGAAATAAATTCTTCCATTACACCATCTAAGAAATAAGTAGCAATTTCTACGACATCAGTGTTTTTCCATTCATCATACTTTGCTAAATTTAAAGAAGATAAACAGCAAATGAATGAATGTTCTTCATCTGTATGTAATGTAATCTCAGTACAAATATTAGTCATACTTACATTAAGATTATTCATACGATATGCTAAAGGATTATCTTTATTAACATTATCTTTAAACATAATGTAAGGTTCACCTGTTTCTACTCGTGATTTTAGTATTTCTAACCATGTAGACATAGCTTCACTATCACGATCTTGTAAACGTTTCATAAAAGCATCATCTACACCTACACATTGATGTAAATTAAGACATTGTCTATTAGGATCTCCTTTAGGTCTTCTAATTTGTAAATACTCTTTAATATCTTTATGATCAACATCTAAATTTACAGAAGCAGCACCTCTTCTAACTGATCCTTGGTTAGTTGCAATAATAGTTGAATCATAAATTTTAGCCCAAGGAACTACTCCTTCAGATTTACCATTTCCTGTAATAAATTCACCTCTACCTCTAATTCTATTCAGCGATATTCCAACGCCCCCACCATAGCTAGTGAGACGCATTAGTTCCGCATTTGTAAGGCCTATACCGCGCACTGAATCGGGGGTATCTATGCCAAAGCAACTAATAGGAAGACCTCTATCTGTACCTGTGTTGCTAAGAACAGGAGATGCTAAACCAATCCACCCATTCCAAATATATTTGTAAAATTTACTTTCCAAATCAGGTCTATTTAACCTCATTGCTACAGCATGTGCAACTCTTCTATATGCTTTTTTAGGAGTTTCACCAGGTATTAAATATCCTTTACTGATAGTTGATAATGAAACATCATCAAACCATTCAGGATAATCTTTCCCACGTTCCCACTTTGTATAATCTGCTATTAAACTATTATTATCCATTATTTATTCTCTTCTTTATACTTTAAAATATTGATTCGTCCCAAGTTAAATGACCTTTACTATAATTAGTTACCCTTGAGGCGAAGAAATCTGTGTGTTGTTTTCCTGCTGATAAATGATCAAACCATTTCATTCTTTCAACTGATGTCATATCAATATCTGTAATAATTCCTTTATATCCAAGATCACCCAGTTTAGCATTAACTCTATTCTTAATAAAGTTTTCTAAATCATATTGTGAACATCCCTCTAAATCACCTAACTCATAACATTTATTAATAAAATCTAATTCAAGTTGTAGAGATAATAAAGCTGCTTCATTTATTGCTGCTTCAAGCTCTGGAGTTTTGAGTTTAGGATTTTCTTCGATAAGTGTTCTGAATAACCAACATCCAGCTTCTGAATGGAGGGATTCATCTCTAATAGACCATTCAACAATTTGACCCACTCCTTTAAGCTTGTTTCGCATTTTAAAAGATAAGAGAATGGCAAAGGAAGAGAATAAATTAACTCCTTCGGTAAATGCTGAGAATATAGCGAGTGATTTAGCGATTTCATGAAGATCTTCTTCACCATTAAAACTATCCCTAATAGTAGTAAGGTTTTCAATTTTAGCCATCGTAGCCTCATCTTCCATAAATTCAGCGAAATTTTCAAGTCCAAGTGTTTCATTTAATAAAGAATATGCTTCGGCGTGTATTGTCTCAAATGCACCAAAAGTAGTAGCCATAGCTATAACTTCAGGTTTTCTAAACCATTTTGTTACTAGTCCTGACCAATAATCATTTACTACAGTTTCAGTTTGAGCAAATCCCTTTAGAATAGAACCAATTATATTTTTTTCTGTTTCACTTAAGTTTGAATTCCAATCAGTTAAATCTGACATCATAGGAACTTCTGTGTGGAGCCAATGTGCCTGATGTTGTTTTAACCAATAGTCAGCTGCTTGTTGATACTCAAACGGTTTATATACAACTCGTTCTTGCAATAGAGATTTTTTCTTCGCCATTTTTGTTTTTAGTTTAGTTTAGGTTTATGAATTTAATTCAAAAAATTTATTTTTTAACGCTTGTTTATCAAACGTACCAAAATTATCATAACTATTAGTTTGTTGATTGTTAGTTTCAGATTCGAAATCAGCATCAGGATCGTAATCATGAACCTCAAAATGTCCTGTAGAAGTATCTGCTTTTACTCCAAATGTTAATCCATCCATTCCGTATCTATTTTTCATAATATGAAATCTACCTGTTCCGTTTACTTTATCCTTTGCTTTTCTTGAAAGAGAAAGACAAAAATCTGTAATCATAATCTTATCATATGATCCAGCAGCTTTATCTCCTTCAATGACATCATCTTTGGCACCTGCTCGGTTTACTTGTGAAACTGACCAAATAGGTATATTAAGTTCTCGGGCAAGTCCTTTAGTGCTCGTATAAATATCATCAATTTCCCCCTTACGATCTGAGGTTCGTTTATTTGTTGAAAGTAAATCAACATAATCAATAATTATCAAATCAGGTTCAACTCCTAAATCCTTTACTTTTCGGATATGTGCCTCAACAGTCGATATAGTTGCGCGTCCTGTTGGGAATTCTTTAATAATTAGTTCACCAGGTAATTGTGGAATTACATCTTCTACTTTTTTTCTATTTTTCAAAATTTTATCAACAGGTGTTTTAGTAAAGAAAGCGTCATACCTTCTACCAACATAATCTTCACCTAATTCTAAAGTATAGTGTAAAACATTACACCCCATTCTTACAGCAAAACCTCCTAAAGCAACTAAGCTCCAAGATTTACCTCCACCTGGGTTACCAAATATTAAACCAAAATCTCCATTTCCTAATCCACCTTGTAATAAATCATTAATTCTATCCCAAGGTGTTGCAATAACTGTTCTTGCATCTTCTCTAAATCTAGCCTCAATATCCTTGTTATATTCGTGTCCTATATTTTTATCTTGACCTGCTTTTAAAGCTGATTCTACTAAAAACTTAATACCATCAAAATCCCCAGCTTTTAATAAATCAACACTATTAAGAAGTGCTTTCTTCAGTTGTTGGTTTTTACAAAATGTTGAAAATTCTTCTCTTACGTATTCTAAATCATCAGCTGATGCTTCATATGCTTCTCTAAGTTGTTCTTTAATAGAAACTCTAAGTACTTCATTATCTACTTTCTTCAATTCTACTTTTAAAATGTCCATTGAAGGTGTAGTGTGGTACTTTTCATAGTACCTAATAATTTCTTTTATAATCCACTTATGTGCTTGATTATCCCAATACTCATCACTGATAATATCATTAATATTTATTAAAAAATCTTTATGGGTTAGTAATGCTGAGATTACTTTAATCTGGAACGCTGTTCCATATTGTTGAAGAGTATTTAATGTCATATAACTTATTTTTTATAACTTGTTTAATTTAGCTTAATTTTTCAAAAACATCTTTAATCCAGTATTCAACATTTCTAATTATATTACCTAACTTATCAGTATTATACATTGCTAAAAACTGGTCTGGAAGGTAAGTAGGTTTTTCTGATTTGACAACCTGGTTTAAATATCTTTTATCATTTTCGTCTAACATTGGATTTGATAAATCCATAATTTTATAGTTCTTTTCTAAACTGTCAATTGTTTGGATAACACGAGCGTATATTACATTCTCTTTGAATTTAGCCTCACATATATCATAGATATCATCTAATGTCATATCTTTTTCACCTAATTCAGGAAATAATTTGTATAATTTTTTAGGGCCTAATCCTTTAACCCCTGCAACTTTATCTGAATTGTCACCCATTAAGGTTTTATATAATATAAAATTATTAGGAGACATTTTAAATTTTTCTATAACTGTAGATTCAGTATAATATTCTTTTTCCATAGGACGATATACAATTACATTTTCATTTATTAATTGTAAAAAATCCTTATCCGAAGAAACTATAAATACTTTATCTTTTGGTGTTTTAGGGATTACAGATCCCAAATATGCAATAATATCATCAGCTTCTACTTTATCTAATGATACTGTTTTAACTGGTAATGCTTTTAGATATTGAATAATTCTAACTATTTGATCTATTTTAGCATCATCTTCATCTTCTAAATCATCAAAAGCATCCCAATTAGTAATACGCTGTAAATTCCTACCTGATTTATATTCAGGGAGGAGGTTCTTCCTGTTATTTGAAGAACCTGCTCCATCGAATACTACGTACACCTGAGTAGGCTGGATTTGACGTATTAATGCTCCTAATGAACGAAAAAATCCACCTAAACCCCCAATATGAACTCCATCAGGATTGACCATATTTAACATTGCGAAATTTCTAAAGAATAGATTTAAACCATCTATCATTAATACTCTTTCTCCTTCTACAGTCTCCTTTCCTGACTCCTGAACATTATCAAGGAGTTTTAGTAAATCTTTCTTATCCATAATTTATTGTGGTTCGTCTATATGTGATCTAATATCAGTATACGCTTGTTCCTCTTCGGCAATTATAAAATCACCACCACCTAGAATTTTTTTCCAAGCTTCTTTGTGTTCTTCCTTATATGATTTTAATGCTTTATCATCATCAAGAATAAATCCATGAGGTGTCATTACAATTTTACCTCTAGTAGTAACTCCATTGATGTGATTTTTATCAATTTGTAAATTAGTACGTTTAGCAAATTCTACCTGCTTACCATCTTTAATTGCTTTAATTTTAGATGTTCCAGCTGACATAACATTACCAAATGTAACTACAAATGTTGAGTCAAACCACATTGCATAACCACCTTTGTTCATTAATTTAGGTTGCCCCATAGGTGATTCTGCTTTAAGAGTCCATACTTTATTAATTGCAACAAGTGTATTTGTATAAGGACTACTTTCCTTTCTAGACATTACAATTCGTTGATTAACATTGTTTCCAAATTGTGTTGACATAGCACCTGCATTCCATTCGTTATTGTTTTTGTTTGACTTTAACGACATTTCACAAGGTACTGACCCAATTGAATCCCAACAGAATAATAAATCAAAAGGTAAATTACCTTTTTTCTGCTCATCAATCAAATCAAGAATAAAACCAGCAACGTCTTCAATTGAATTAATAGTTTCTCTATCTACATAGATGAAATTACCACTATAATCAACTACTTCACCTGTTTCTTTGTCAACAACTTCATTAACTTCAAGTCCCATCATCTTGGCATGTTCCCAAGACCACTTCATCTCTGTAATAATGAAAACTGGCATAATACCTCGCTTTTGGGCTGATACGGCTGCTTCAATTAAAGCAGTTGTTTTACCCGTATCAGAATGCCCACGAAGCAATACAATATGACCTTGAGGGATACCTGGTACTGATGTTATTTCTTGGTAAGCATCAGATAATGGAATCCAAGTTTGTTCTTTAAATTTAGCTTTGGATGATAATCCTTTTTTACTCTTAAAGCTATCTAAATTAAAGTTTGCTTTAATCTCGGAGGAGACTGCCTCCGAGAGTGATTTTCTGTTTTTTCCTCTTGGCATATAGTTTTATTTAAAATGGTAAATCATCAGTTTTGTCACTATCTCCAAACAAATCATCGAATTGCTCTGTTTTTGTTTTCTTAGGAGTTTGTTGACTCAATGAATAATTAGATTTAGGTTCTGCTTTAACATCATTGTCAAATGCTACAGCAGGTTCTTTAACTATTGAACCTTCCTCTTCATTATCCTCAGGTGATAACCATTCTTGCAATGCACCTTTCATTTCATCATAAGAAAGTGGTTTAAATACTTTCATAGGATCAGCTTGATTCTCAAGCAAATTCTTCACCATATCCTCAGTATCAGCTAAAGGTGTTGTTTTTAATGAAGGTCCGATTGTTGTCTTGTTGTAAGGTGTTCCTGTAACTTCAGGTCCTACAGTAGTTAATTTAATATCTCTACCTGCAACAATATCAGTAAAATCACCAATTTCATCATCAGCAGCCATATTTAAAAATTCTTGATAAACTTGTTGACCAAACTGCCATAGTTTAACACCTTCGTCTTCTTGTCCTCTTACTATAACAGGAGCAAAAATACGAACTTTAGCATCAAGCTTTTTAGCTAGTCTCCAATTTTCTCGGTCATTGGTTCCTCTAAGTTGTTTAGCAAATTCCATAATCGGATCCTTATCCCCCCAGTTTTGAGGTGAGGTCATAACTCTCTTACTACCAATTCCGTAGTAAAACATCATTTCCGTAAATGGGTTTGCTTTGTTGTACTTAGAAGGCACAATTCGAATTAATTGTTTACCTACTGAAGGTTTCCAGAAGAGATTCTTACTACTTCCACCACTGTTGTTTGTTTTTTGCTTGTTCAGTGACTCCAAGCGTTGTTTAATAACGTTTAAATCCATAATATAACTAATTTTTTATTTATAACTTAATATACGAACAATAATTTGGGTATCCAAACTAAAGTTCAATTATTTTGTAAATCTTTGTTTTTAACTGTTTCAGCTCATCATGCTGAGTTAGCAAGATTGTATTTTTGTAATGTTTCCATTCAATTGGAAATCTAGTATCTACAACTCCACCATTTAAACGCTTAATTAACTCATTTAGAGCATTAATTGTGTATAATGTATTAGAGTCCTTTTTACGGTGAACCAAAATGGTATTAGATGGTATCTCAGAAATATTACCCTGGTCAATATTGTAAGTACAAACGTACTCATTATTGCTCTTCACGTGTAATACAAATATTTTATTGTACATCACCTTGTATTTAGATGTAATCCCATCAATCAAATCATCTAACCCCTCAAGTGTGGTAAAGGTACAAAATAGTTTATTATTCAAATCGCGTATATTAAAAGTAGAAAAATCTATAAAATCGTCTACCTTATACATATTAACATTATTCTCCAAAATCGTAGGTGTCTCCATAACTGTGTTTTACTTGTAATTTATATTTTTTAAATATTTTTATAACTTCTTTTAATAACTCTCTTTCACTATTGTCTAAATCAAATAAAAACGAATCATAAGTGTATAATATCAACTTAGTGTTTTTACCTCTCAATACCTTAAATATTTCCCACAAGATACGAACATTAGTAGCGGTTTCCAAATTTTGTAACACATAATTTAACAACTTTTGAGGTTTCATATCTTCCAACACATCATTTCTATAAACATATTTCGAAATAGGACACTCAACAAAACCCTCATTTTGAAAACGAGCCCACATATCGTCAGTATATACTTGAACTTTTTTAAAGAATTCCAGATCCTTATATTGATCAAATACTCCTCCGTATAGTTGTTTAAACGTTAATTCCTTAGCTTTCTTGTAATCCACTTGATACATTTCGGCAAACGCTTGGTGAATGTCTCTTCCACAAAAATCGTAGCCGATAAGATTAGCCAAAAGAGTTGGATGGTAAGCACTAATATCCAATTCAAACAACAAATCATTACTCGGGACAAAACACTGTCTGTCTCCGTTGGTTTTATTAATTGCGGCATAATTTACTCCTTTAAATCGGTTTGAAGGTCTTGTTGTAAGTGTCTTGAAGTTAAATTGGCTGTAGACGGTATAGGAATCGAGTAAGTGAAAACGCGATTCAAATTTTTCTCTATCAACTTGTATGCCACTTCTTTCAATGGCGTTGAATACCACTGTGGCTTGGTTATTGTAAAAGTCATTGATTGGTTCATCAATTCTATTTTTTAGGTCATTAAATGTTTTTTCACAATATTCATAATGTTTTACAATCGGAATAATGCGGTTTATATCTTTTTTATCTTTATGTTTATGGTAAAACCAACTATGTGTTTGTGTATATTCTGGTATATACGTAGGTTGTTGGAGTGTTATGTCATAAAGATTTTGGAGAATAAAATAATGTAAGAATTCTTTCTTATCTCTAACGTATATGCGTTTAAATTTGCTTATTAGGCGCTTTACTTCGCGTATATTAAGCGATAGCGTTTCACTGTGTGAAATCGATGCAATGTAGCCTTTAGTTGAATTTAACGGCCTTATATAGACAGCGCATATTTGGTTTTCTACAGGGTGGATTCCATTTGAATATGGAATTATTTCAATGAACGCCTCTTCTAAATCACTACTATATAACTCTTCTAATTGATTTTGATTTTCAATCAACCAATACATAACTTTTGTTTTGTATTAATATAATGTGAAAATATTAGATATCCAAACTTAGCTACCCTTTTTTTCCCTTTGATTAGGATTAAATACGGCGTTTATACCCGTAAGTGGATTTCCTATTGATGAAGTAACAGTAGGAATAGCAATTCTTGCATTTTCTATTTCTTCAGGAGTTATTGCTAACCTAGGATTTATAGTTTTAAATAAATCTTTTATACTAGTTTTAACTTCTGTAGTAGGAATTTCAGTTGTAGGTGGCATTACATCTTCAGTAGTATAAGGAGATGGATAGAATTTTAAGTAATTATTTTTTAAAAATTGTGTAAGACCTCTTCGTTTCAATCTTTTTTCTCGAATAATGGTTATATTATAATTTGTTTTTTCTACTTCTTTTTCTTCTCCAGAAATTGTCCATAAAAGTTGGAATGGGGTATATAATTGCCATAACCAATCTCCTTTTTGATTATTTAAAGCATTATAGGTATCTTTACTAATTTCAAGGTAAATATTTTCATTAGCTTTAACACAAAAATATCTTGTAAATACCCCTAGATTATAATCATCTTCAGTTGGTTTTGGGTAATATGAAGTTGGAAGTAAATAATTTTGTGTAAAATCTAATTTTTTAAGATTGACATAATTTTCTATAATAGATTCATTATAGGGATAATTTTCTCCCCCAAATACCGGGAAATTATGTAGATGTACAGCTATAATTGTAGTTTCTGTATTAGAATTTACGATTCTAGGGGGGGTTGAAAGAATTAATTCAACTGTTGGTTTATCATTAGGATTTTTACCTGTGTAGAATTTCCCTGTGTGGGATTTCCAATAATATCCTACATACACTTCACCAGTTTCAATGTTTTTTAAAGGACTATTTCCTTCTTTAGCATTAGGGTTTTGTGTTCCAGTCCCATTAGAATATAAATTAGTTGTTATTTTATTTTTTGGAATATACATTACGTTATATTATATGTAGTTATTTTTCCTTCTTTTGCTAATTTCTTAGATTTTTTTATATTTGCTGCTCCTTCTGTACCCTTACCAGAAGATACATGAAAATGTTTAGCAGTAGCTGATGCTGTGGGGCTATTATACTCATTTAAAAAAGCGAAAAGACCATCTGCCCCCGCGGCATATCCTTGAAGAATTTTTACAACATTATTTACATCAGTTTGAGAAGATGGTGAGATTACAAAATCCACTCCTCTACCTGCTTTATGTCTACTATTATAACTAAGAGTTTGGTGAAATTTATCATTCCCCCCTGTTACTTTTATGGATAATTTTGGATATTCTGCTTTAATAGTCTTAAATAATGAAATACATGCATTTGTTATTTCTGAATTAATATCCCCCCCATTAGAAATTTCTACTCCTTTTTCTTTATATCCTAATGAAGATAATACTGCTCTTAATCTATCAGCATTAGGAGTTGGTCCAGTAAAATTACCATTCCTACTATTAGCAGAATTAGTAGTAGTGTTACGAGTACTACTACTACCTCCACCACCACCAGCAGCCGCACCCGCAGCACCCCCACTAAATGCACTTAGAGGGTATGATGTTGAAATTTCGGATAATTTAGCAGCTGGTACTGATTGGGTATCAAGGTTTGTTTTCCACCCATTATCATTAACTGTATGATTAATACCTTTAATTTGTATATCCACTCCACCTTTTTCATATGAAGGAGGTAAAATTTCTTCGCTAATTTTAAATTTTTGATATAATTTCATCCCTGATAATCCTTCCATTTCCAATGAAAAGTTAAATGGTAAGAAAAATGAAGATTGTAATTGTTGCCCCCCCACTGCTATCAGGTTGTGTTAGTCTACCTAAAATTAAAGAAGCATGAGTTGTATTAAGATTAACTAAAGTATCTATATCTTCAGGAAACCATTCCTTTTCATTGTATAGTTGTTCAAATAATTCTTTTAGATTTTCAAAGTTTTTAGTTATTGTATCTTCTTGTTCTGTATCTACATCAGTACTAGCCCCACTAGAACCTGCTGATAATGCTTTTTCAACAATTATTCTATCTTTTAGTCCCCTGTTATAATTCGAAAATGAGGTAGCATTTCCTGATTTTTGATTTCCATTCTTTTGTGAACCTATTGCTACTGTAGCTGCAAAACTGCTTGGTATTTCAGCATTTAAGTCTATATTAGTTAAAAAACTACCCTCAATCCCAGGTTTAACTCCAAATGAATTAAAACGTGCATAAGTTTTTGGTGGTATATTCTCTAATTTTTTTAATCTTTGAGGAATTTCTTCTATAAATTTAATCAAACCATCTTCAGTAACAACAATATTAATTTTATTAATCCCACCTAAAGATTGGGTAATACCTTGTATTAAAGATTTTAAAAAATCCATTAAATTAACATTGTTTTCTTCATCTAATGGTAAGTCATCTAATACTTTAGTTATATAATATAAATTAACAAATATGCCGGCTAATCTCCCTACATAAGGTTCACCCTCTACAACCCAAGAAGATTTTTCTAATTCAGTACTTACGGTTGATGAAGGAAGTTCTAAATTTGGGATAGGGGGGGATGTATTAGTATATGGAATTAAACAAATTCTGGGGTCTGATGAAAATCCTCCAGGAATTCTTAATATATAGTTTTCATCATTTTTTAAATTATCAAATTCCATATCAAATCTAAATAGAGGAACAGAAGTATTTGGCCTGCTATTATCATGGAGCACTATATTAGTTTGGATTATGGCTAATAGGGCTCCAAAATTTAAAAATGCTTGAGGGGTTTGATTATTGCCTAAAATCCCCCAACCCGGGGTATCAATTCCATTTAATGTAAGAAAACTATTTTTTATTGGTAATTTTTCCTTTTGAAATCCCTTTTTGGGGTTTGGATAATTATTTATATTTAATCCATTAATAACAACCTCCCCTGATGATTTCTTCTCTGAGATTTGGAATAATTGATAAAATATTTTATTTAATTTTGATTTGTTTCTATTAGAAATTAAAGGTGGGTCATCATTTTCTTCACCTGCATTTTTTTCCTCTCCATCTCCTTCTTCTTCTTTATCTACACTTATATTCATTTTAAGCGATTCTATAACGTCCCCCATTCCTGTTAGAGTTAGTTGACAGTTATAGCTTCCATCTTTATTAAAACTCCACTTAAATGTAGTTATTTTACCATATACGGCCTCATAATTCCCATCATGCTCTTTTCTTGTATCTTTAATTTCTTTGTAAATATCATATTGGGATTTACTTCCAGGATTAAAAAGAGTTCTTAAGGGTTTAGTAGAAAAACTTTCAAATGAATCATATTCTTCATTATTATTCAAATATGTACTATGTCCAAACTCCAATAAAAGAGAATATCCTGGACGAAGGTATAGAACATCTATTATTTGAAATTGTTTTTTACTAAAGCATTTAATATTAACTGTGGCTTTAGATAAAGCACCATTATTTTGATATTTCACAGATATATCAGTGATACCAGGCATTGGGACATATCCTCTTTCGTCGATTCCACCCCAACCATATGCCCCATTAAATGGTGACTTTCCATCATTTATAGATGAGTTTTGGGTTACACTATTTTCTCCTGTCATGGATACTACTCCACCATATAAAATAGATTTTTTAGCTAGTTCTATCCCATCAAAATTAGAAACATCTAAACCAGAATTTATTAATTTTTGAGGAATACCAGTTCCAAGTTTACCATCACTCTCAAAATCAAAAGTTAGATCTATTGAGCTTGCTAAACGAATAAATGGGGTTTTAACAAGGTTAGCTTGGATTTGAGTAGTAGAATACTTTCCTAAAGCTTTTTGCCTTACATTAATTTGTTCCCTTACATAGTCTTCAAATGGTTCTCCTAAAAGGTTTGACATATCATAAACTGTTTATTTCGATATAACTATCAATAATTGAACCTATGTTAACTGGTATTCTTAATTGAGTACCTTCATTGAAAAATAAAGATCCAAAACTAACTTTATTAGGATTTGCTGCTGCTATAATCCAATACAAAGTAACATCGCTATAAAATTGATTAGCTAATAAATCTAACCGATCACCAAAATCTGTAAGTACATAAATATCACTTTCAGATAATGGTATTTCCGGGTATTTGACATCACGATAATAAATAGTCCCCAAGGTTCCAACATTTTCGTTAGTATTTCTTAAAGTTTGTATGGTAGCGTAGCGTTTCATAGGTTAATTAAAATTTCCAATATTCATTACATTGTCAATATTTTCTTCTGTTGTCAAAGCAGCTCCAACATTCTGTTGGATTGGATCAGTTTCAACCGGTGGGGCATTAGTAGTTCCCGTATTTTCTTCTGCTTCTACCTTATCTTCAACTTCTTTTTTAGTCTTAGGTTGATCCACAATCATTCCATCTCCATCATCCCAATTTGTATTTGTACCATTAGTTAATTGTATAAATCTACTTTTTCCTTTTTCTGGAACCTTATCTTGAATAGGTATAAATGTAAAACCTGAAACTTTAATCATATGAGCTAATTCTTTGACTGAATTATCATATCCACCATTTTCATCAATTCCAATTTCCCATGTTGATTCATCAGGTATAGTATACGTAAGACCTTTTATGATTCCAAGTTGGTTATATAAATAACCCCCAACAGTTAAACGTGCTAAACTTCCTCTCATAAAACCACCTGGAGAATAATCAGGTGCTAAACTTGTAGCTAAATAATTTAATTTTTTATACATTGGAATCAATTCAGCTTTAGATTGGGCATAAACTGTCCAACCCATACTTATTTCTCTACTAAATCCCCCATAATTATAAAATTTTTCTCCTCTCCCAACGTATTGAGTATCTGACCAATTAGCAGTATAATTATCTGAAAATCCTTCAATAAGAGCTCTAAAATGTATGTAATTGGACTTTCCATTTCCATCATTTTGAAGAATACCAATACTAAATTTTACTAAATCATTCCCATGATTTTCTCTACCATGATCAGGACCGGTTGCTGTATAAACTGGTCTAGCATTAATTTTATCTAATGCCTCTTGACCAGCTGAATATTTAATTACATTTCTTGTTTTTCCAGGATCTCCTAAACTAAGTCTATTTTCAATATTTTTATTATTTCTACTCCTATAATCTGGAGATAAAGACATTATTGTAGAGTAACTTGATGATGGTCCTGTTGGTGCTCCAATAAGAGCTCTTCTAAAATCTATTATAGCAGGATTACCACTAAGTTTACCAGGATTTTCTGGAACAGAAATAATTTGTGCTTGAGTAAGAGTTAAAGAATTATTTACTCTTTGTAAAGGTGAATATTTTGTAATATTTTTATCTCCATAAACACTAAACCCAAATGCATTATTATAAGAGTCAAGAGGTAATTGAGAATTAAAACTATTATTTACAGGTCTAACTAATTTATTATAAAGTAAAGTTACACTAGATGCATTACCTGATAGAAGACTAGTAGCATATTGTTGATTTCTTGGAGATGGGGTTGACGCATAAATTTTTATTTCATTAGGGGGTATTACATTATCAATTAACTTATTATTTAAAGTAAATGGAGATATTACTTGATTGTCTCCATTAAGTAATAATCTATTATTTTCATGGTTATGAGAATCAAGTAAGCTAGTTCCCTCAATAGTCGATAAATATGAATCTGGATTTGTTGGAGATGGAGTTGATGAATATGTTTTTATTTCATCTTCAGGTACTACATTACCGATCAAGTTATTATTTACCGTAAATGGAGATAGAGATTGGTTATCTTCGTTAGATAATAGTTCATTATTAATATTATTATTAGTATCAATTTGTTGAGAACCTGTAATAGTAGATAAATATGAATCTGGATTTGTTGGAGATGGGGTTGATGAGTATGTTTTTATTTCATCTTCAGGAATTACTTCACCAATTAATTTATTATTTACTGAAAATGGAGATAATGATTGGTTATCTTCATTAGATAGTAATTCATTGTTAACATTATTGTTAGTATCAATTTGTTGAGAACCTGTAACAGTTGATAAATATGAATTGGGGTTTGATGGTTTAGGGATAGATGAATAAGTTTTCATTTCACCTTCAGGGATTACTTCACCAATTAATTTATTATTTGCAGTAAACGGGGATACTTGTTGATTATCTTCATTAGATAATAGTTCATTATTAATACTATTATTAGTATCAATTTGTTGAGAACCTGTAACAGTTGATAAATATGAATTAGTATCATCAGAAGTATGTAATTTAACCCCCCCTTTATTGAAATATTCAGGACTACTAACAGCAAGTGGATTATTATTTCCTGTTCTTTGATCTGCAAATTTAATTTTAGTTTTACCGATTCCTAATATAGAACCAGGACCACCACCATACTCTAGTAATACTGTACCTCCATTAGTATTTAGATCAACTCCTTTTTGACCCCCAAATCTTCTTTTAGATTTACCTAATGAAGTTGCATCGTGTAATCCTACTAATCTATTATTTTCTGTATCTTGATTTTTAACTACATTAAAGTAACTGTTTAATCCTAATCCTAATGATGACAGAAAACCACTACCTCCATCAGGTGATACAGGAGATGTAGGATCTATACCTAATAAATTTAAATGAGTTCCTGTAAATCCAACACCAGCTTGTGCTATAGTAGAAGTAGGTAAATATACACCTTGATTAACACCTCCACCACCATAACCCGCACCTTTAGATGCTTCGGTTTTTACTGATGTACGAGATAATAAATTTTGTTTAGCTGTAAATAAGGGACCGCTAGGTGATTTAAAATCAAAAAACATTTGGGATAATCGACTTACATCATTAACTCCTTTTATTGGAGCTAATATCCCACCCCTTAAAAGAATATCTTTCCCCCCAGTATTAAAAATATTAGATGGATCTTCCTCAGGTGCTGGGATGGATTTTTGGATATAAGGTTGACCACTAGATCCACCTCCAGGTCTATCATTCCCATACCTTAAAGATCTAAGGTCTGTTTTAAGATTTATTAAAGGCATCTATTAAAATGTTCTTCCTTCAGGTGCGTTATCTCTGTAGTTACTTGCAGGTACATCACCATTTAAATCTAATAAAGATGGTGATGGTTTGTTTGCAATATAAGGGATATCATTAATTGAATAAGTATCATGTAATTTAGATCCCGCAAAGTTTGGAATTGGAGGTGTTCCACCATTTAAACTTGATAGATTTGAACCTGCTGTTTCTAATTTGTCACGTAAAGCCATAATTTTATATTTTTTATTTATTGTTTATTATAAATATTAACCAAGGTTAGAAGATGCCAATGCAATTGTTTTTCCTACTTTAGCTCCATCAATATAAACATCACCTCCAGCAGAAATAACTGCTATTAATTCGTCTAATTTTGCTTCTACAGCTTTCATAGAACCTTTATTCTCACCACCAGCACTTTCAGTTTCTGAGTTACCACCAAATACTGAGTTTAATCCTTCTGAAACAGCACCTAATGCTGTTAAAGCACCAACTACGGGTAAAGCCATTATTCCTGCAACTGATATTGCTGCTAATCCTCCAGCTATTGCAAACAACCCACCACTTACACCCCTTAAACCTGGTGTTAGTGTTACTAATGTCTCAAGTCCACTTACCATGCCTATCATATTGGAACCACTTAACATTTCAAACCCAGCTCCTACACTTTGTAAAGCAGGACCTAAAATTGATAACCCTATGGAACCTAAAATTAAACCTGGAGATATGCTTGCAAGGCCAACTCCTAAACTTAAAAGACCACTAATGATTTCAGGGTTTGCTATTGACATTAGATCATTTGCTATTGATGTTACATCAACATCTTTAAGCATGCTAAATGCTCCTGCTAAAGGTAGTATGGCTAATCCTAGGGATAATAATCCTGCAACACCAGCTCCAAATAAGAACATTGTTACCGGATTAGTAAATATTAAACCTAAGCCTAATACTGAAAGTCCTAATATTGGTAATGCTACACTAAAAGCCAAAATAGATGATGCATCAACACCAGCTAGTAAACTAAAAGCAAATGCTGCTGGGATTAATGATACTGCCATAACACCCATTGCTAATGCACCCTTCATTATATCGCTTCCTACTTTACCCATAACTGCTACAGTAAGACCAATTGCTGATAAACTTGCGGCAAATGCCAACATTTGTGCTGGGTCTGTGTTTGCTATTAAAGGTAATGCTAATGCAAATCCTCCCCCTATTGCTAGAAGAGAAAGACCTAAAGCAATTCCCCCTTTAACAACATCTCCAAACTGTTTAC
>JACKZZ010005922.1_pt1 | contig 61330 bp, 29 predicted proteins | sample 8027871 | NCBI WGS metagenome assembly JACKZZ01 (sample SAMN15724774, study PRJNA655200) | protist metagenome | isolation source: fluorescence activated cell sorting (FACS) single amplified genomes of... | place: USA: West Boothbay Harbor, Gulf of Maine | collected 2000-07-19
TACAAGATGACACCATTACATGTGGCAATTCAGGCAGATCAGATGGCTGCTGTTAAAACTGTGCTAGATTTAGCCGGATCATATCTAAAAGTTGAAATGCAAAAATTTGATATTACTAAAAGAGAAAATTTCTTCATAGATGAAACTGTTTCTCAGCAGAACGGTGGAGTGATGCCTGTTCTGAAGCAAAAAACTGGAGATGAGCTCAACAATCTGAAAGATTTTGTGAAAATAAATGAACGCAAAGGGAATCCATCATGTGTTATTTTAAAAGGTAGCGATTACTATATTAAATCAAAGTCTTTTAAGCTTACGGATGTTACCGACTTCGTCGTTGAAAATCACAACACTATATCTTCACCCAACTTAGCGCTGGATGAGACTACTTATGAATACCTCATAACATACCCTGTACTTGATACTAATGATAAAGGTGATATGAATGATGAACAACTAAATGCTAATGATGGTGGCCCCATTGGGGGACACCTTTGGTGCACAGAGTCGGAACTACTGAAATACGTTGGGCCGGGGAAACACGCTCAAGAGAATGCCAAAAAGAAACTTGACGAATATGCATATTCAATTAAAAAAGATGTAAAATCTAGAGCTAGCTCTGGACAACTTAAAATTAAAGGTATTTTATCGAGAAGTTATACTGATGATATTCAAGGGACCTATTCCATTTCGTGGGATGATTCAGACGTGCGCGCCACGAACCACAGGCAAGGCACTGTTCTCAATTGGGAAGGTGCGAAAGACCTTGTTGCAAAACATGATGATAAAGTTGATGAAGTTATTAGGCATTATTTGAATGTTCGTAACAAATATGGCAAATCTGCTATTATAGCTGCCTGTGAATTCAATAAATTTCACATTGTCAAATACATACTATCCAAAAAGTCATGGCTTAAAGATGAGTATTTGAAGTATTCACTTCCTCAGTCACGTCAAGGTGCAAATATTAGTGCTTTAATGTATGCTGTAGGTACTGGAAATATTGATCTTGTACAGCTGTTATTAGAGAATGGTGCAGATCCTACAGTACAAGCTGTATTTGGAGATCATGCTCTCCATTGGGTATCGATTGCGAAGTTTCCGGATGCTGAAAATATGACCAAAATTTTACTTGAACATGTACAAAAACAATATGAACTTTCTCTTAAAGTAGGACACGATAGCTCAACACTGCATCGTTCCAATCGCTCACAAGATATTTGTATGTCCGTATATGATATTCTCAACACAACAACTCAGCTAAAGGATGTACCAACTTTCCGCAATAATTGTTTAATGCGTGCTGCTAAAGCTGGTAATTTTGAAACTGTAAAAGTATTATTAGACTTTGGTGCAGATAAATTCAATAACGGTTGCGAAATTTTCCATGTTGAATCATTTACTACAGCTGCTGACCACGCGTTCTTAGGAAAATTCTTTGAAATTGCTTATCACTTAGATCCAAAATCAACTATTACTAAACTCCGTGAAGAGTTTAGAGATAGATGTGAAGCGAATTTACTTGTAGAATTCTGTGATACTGGTAAACGCATAGATGTTTATTCACAATACGTGTCACATATAGGTGATTTGGATACAGGCATCAGCGAGAAATCTAACTCTCGATTACTGTACACACCACCTAGCGATGCAAATGATAATGAGTCCCATGAAGTTATTCTTCTTAAACGTAGTACAGTTTCTGAGTGCCAACAAGCTGCGTTTGATTACTATATGGCGCGTCCTGAACAATTTGGTCATTTAGCTAAAATTGCTGCAGTTGATCCTATAATATTTGAAATATTTGTTGGTATTCTTGCAAACGCTAGAATTGAGAATGTAGCCACGTTCTTCAGTGATATTTTGGGTACTCTATACAAAGGAATGAAAGATGATACTGCAAATGATACTTCTGCTTTATGGAGAATCATTATGTTATGGAGAGCAATCGCTACATGCAAAGTTCAAAATAGGATATCAACACATCATTTTTTTGACGATGAATTATTAAAATTGGATCAAATTATAAAAGATACTTTCGATTCTGAATCATGTTCTACAGATGAAAATGTTTTCGAAATGCTATCAAAAACATCATCTTTTGAACATTATGTGAATCATGTAACTGATAAAGCGCTTGCGTTTTATGATCCTATTTTGAGCACAGCTATTGACTACGAGATTACTGCGCTGTTTGGTCTGACACAAATATCACAATTTTGTGAAGCTGTATTTAGGGGTAATTTGTTATCTGGTCATGAAGTGCACAATGAATGGAGACCTGGTCAATTTACTTTAACAAATTTTATTACGAAATATGATATACAAAATTTCGCGCCAAGTATATTTGGTGCGGACGACGACTCCATGGATTATGGGGTTCTATCACAATTGAGGAGGCACACGGTTGCATCTCACTATAAACATATCAGATATTGTCCTGCTGTATTATTTACCTTAGAAGGTCTTGCTAAATCATATAACCTAGCTATTGTTTGTTATGTAGTAGTTTATCAATATAAATTGATTTTTCTTAATTCCGTTGAAACAGATCCAAATGCAAATAATTTCCAAGTTTATAATGATGCGGAATTATTGATTGTAATTATGTGGGCTGCGCAATTATTAAATGAAATTGGCGGTTATGAAGGCTCTACTATGGACCATGACCCCTTAGACGGAATCAAGACTATCACCAAATCTGTGGCTGCGAAGCTTTATGCTAATTTTTTCGGTGATGTCTGGAATTTCTTAGATCTTCTTGGTTTATTATTGATACTCGGATGGATACTTTGTAAATTTAATGTAGAACCATATGGTCACCATGCTGATGGAAGCATTGATCGTACCGCTGTTCTTGCCAAGATCTTATTGTCGTGTTCTGCTATTCCTCAATCTTTAGGTCTTTTGAGATATGCATCCGTTGAGAAAGAAATGGGTAATTTGGTCATTACTGTCATTTCTATGTCTAAAGATCTGTTGGCATTTGCGTTAGTATATGTTGTATCTATATTTGGATTTGGTGTTGCACTGAAAGCCATGTTTCAACATGATCAAGGCGACGCTCTCGATGAAAGTGTATACCCATCCGCTGGTTATGCATCTATTACATCTACAGCTCTGTCTTTATTTGATGCAACACTGGGTCAACATGAATATGAGGTTGATATGCCAGATCAATATAACCCAGCATTTTATGTTGGTCTTCTTATTCAAGTTGTTTTCTTAATTTTCACAATGGTTATTCTATTTAACTTGTTGATCGCCAAGATGTCTAGTACATATGAAAGTCGACAAGAAAGCGCAATCCGTGACTGGGAATACGGTCGTGCCACAGTAGTGAGGCAGTTCTTACTTGTTGGTGAATGTTCACCACTCAGTATGCTTCCAGCTCCTTTCAACTTGATCACTTCTCTACTATATTTTCCCCATTATATGTGGATCAACTATCAAATGTATGACGTGCTATTTACATGGATGCGATCGAAACGAGATGGCTTTGAAGTGCATAATCATCATAAAAAAGTCATTTCTCTTGGTGGAACACTTGCTGATTGGGTTTATGGTTTTATATTAGGTCCAATCATTGCTGTTTCTGAATGTTTTGTAGATATGATTGAAATTCCTGCATTAGGATGGAATGCCTATACTGTTACACGCGACGCTAAATCAGCCGAGAATAGCATATTATGGAAATTATATTTACCAGTACACTACACATTTATCATTTGTGTGCATCTTGTAACATATCTTGCTATCAGTCCAATAGTATATTTAGCGTATATTTGTTCATATTATAAAACAACATTTACGAGATTAGTTGAATTAGAATTTGCAGAAAAATCTAATCGTGCCTTGAAAATATCTTATGAAACTGTTAGTAAAGAGCATCCAGTTCGTGAGGATCTTGATGCTGATGTGTTCTTAGGGACATTCATTCGTGTGAATGAAATAAATAGTAAAAAACATTTATCAGATAACCCTTATATTATTCGGGTAAGTGCTCCACCATTTAAGTATGAAACAGGGCACGGCTGTGAGGACATTGGCATGAAGTCGAAAGATTCGTTGGGTAACTTTACCAAAAAATTAGAAACTTTGTTATATCCTAAAGAAACTAAGTTACCATTGTATCCTTGTAATGATGGTATTCTTATGCAATCCCTTCTCATTGAACTTGTTGAACTTGGTTCTCAGGAAAAAGTTTTATGCCGTAAAACGATAAGTGGTGCCGAACTGTCAAAACACATAGCAAATGGTCGATTTGAAGGTGAGTTAACTTTAACATCATATGATATTCATGAATGTAAAGATGGTACATATCGTAAATTTAAGCAAAATGATGCTGAAACAACCTTGGGTCCAGGATTAGATATGCCAGCAATACCCCACCCAGACTACGCGGAGGAAGAGGGCACAGGGCGCGCACCAACCTCGAGTATACTTCGTCATTTTGGAGATCATAAATCTATACGTAAATTTACAAATATAGTTATGAATGAAAAACAAGTTCGTGATCAATATTATGATGCTGACAACTCACATGTTCCATGCGAAGATAGGGCTAATGTCTGGGCTACTGTGGTCGTATCATTCATATACAAATGGGATTCATTTAAGCGCGATCATCGTGTTGCACATTATTATAAAGATAAACATAAATCTGGCAATGAAATCGTTATTGACAGTGCTGAACCAACACATGCGATCAATGCAGATAAAGATGTAAATAAGAGAAGTTCAACTAAGGTCTTGCCAGAGGGTGGTGAAGTTGAATCAGCATATCCCTCTAGTCCTAAATCCTATGAATCTAAACGAATAGAAGAATATAAATTAAATATTCATGAAAAAGTACCTTCTATTTTATCTGATTCATATAATAATGAAAATATTGATGAAAATCAGTTGGTATCAAGATTTAGTACTAAATGGAGAGAAAACCGAAAAAGGTTTACCCTTTTCAGTAGTAATGAGAAAGAAGATATATTTGATTTTATTGATTTTGAACAAAATAGTGGGAAATATTTAGAGAAGAAATTGAATGATGTTGAAGCATTATTGATCAAAAACACCACGGCACAAACAAAATACAATGATAATTGATTAATCGTCCTGTTGATACAGTTGCTTGATCCTGTGTGTGCGTGTGGTGCTCTTACCAATGTCACATTACTACTAATGGCCATTTCATATAATTTTATCCTTTATGATTACTACTACTGGTCTGAATACATAAAGCGCTGTCATACTAGGAGGGCAAGCGTATGCTTGTAGGTGTCGTCGAATTGGTAACCGCGCCATATCGAATATGGAATGTCTCAGTAGTAGGCTCTGTGGAAGTTTGCTGGATGTTTCATGTGGGAGTATGGTCGGGTGGGAGTTCTCCCAACCACGATGACTTACAATTATATGATTTAGATGTTATAATCTTTAAATTGAACATAAGGACTCCTCATAAGTGCAACCAATCCTCCAATTGAATTATCACCCGATCCCACCAACCAGTTTCACGTCATGGATTCTACCAAACCTCTTTCAGACCTGAGATAAATAATAATAATTAGTAGATTACAAAATAACCTACTATAGGCCGAAACACTACATCAATTTCTCCCTGACTGCGCCGCCGCCATTCCTCCGGACCGGAGTTCAGAGAACCGTCGTGGGTACCCCGTGAAAACTTGCATTTATATCCATGGGTATTCACTTGTCAGAATACTGCACTACTTTGGTATCACGCTTTAGAAAAAGGGGTTATAATGGCAAATAGAAAAGTTAACCCTGTCATAGGTATGACGCCGTTATCAGGAACGAGCCATGAAGTGCCACCTCGGATCAGGTCGGAGAATTCTCGCTATGTTATATCGAGTGCATTATTATCATTACCAACTGTACATGATATGTATGAAGAGCTAGAAGGTAAATCCTTAGAAAATATGAAGACGACAGAGTTACTTGATGCATTAAAGAGAGTTACCGAACCAAATGCTACGACACTTATGATTCATTGTTCCAAGCTAAATAATATTCACATGTTGGAAGAAATTATGGGTAATATTAGTAGTTCTGGGCATTTAAAAGGACCGCTTCAAGAAGACCCTGATTTGTTAGCTATCATGAATGCCAAAGATGCGATTGGTAATTCCCCGCTACATGTTGCCGCGGAGCGTGGTAGCACAGCACTACTCGAGAAGCTTGTTAGTTATGGTGCAAATTTACTTAATGTTAACAGTTATGGTATGACCCCTTTACATTTAGCTGTTGAAGGCGATCATCAACCGACTGTGAAGAGACTCATGGATCTGGCTGGAGATCATCTGATTTTAACGTACCAGGCAATCCCCCCAGGACAAAAATTACCGTTTTGGTTGCATGAAGATAAGCATAGTTCAAGTGAGCCACTACCTGTCTTGCAAGTGAGGCCAACGAGTAATATGGCCTATGACTCCACATCATTACAAAAAAGAAAAGGAAAATTAATTGGAAAAAATGGTGATACCAGTAACACTAGCGAATCACAATACTACATAAATAAGTTGTGTATAAGTGATCGTAATATTACTGTTCAAATATTATCCCATCAAATTATAGCATCTTCTAAAATGGATGATTGTTTATCAAATTCAGCTTATACAGAAGGGGGAAGACGGTCAACGTATGAATTCGAGGTAGAATGGACCAACAGGAAGCAGCATATGACTGAAATATCTTGGTCTACACAATCTGAAATAAATGAATATATATCCTTTCATATTCAAGTTGATGTAAAAGATGTATTAGATAAATATTTAGACGCTGAAGAAGTAAAAACAAAAGCCTTAGCTTCAGCAGGTCAACTTAAAATGCAGAGTATACTTGCCCGTAGGTGCTACAATGATGTTGATGGACATTATGAAGTGTGCTGGCAAGATGCTAATAGAAAATCATCATGGCATAAACATGCTACTGTTATTAATTGGAATGCGAGTATGGTCCTAGATTATGATGAAAATGCTGATGAAATTATTCGTCATTATATAAATATAAGAAATGTTTATGGCAAATCTGCATTTATAGCTACCTGTGAATTCAATAAATATGAAATTGCGAAAAATATGCTAGCGCATGACGAATGGCTTGATGATGATAATTTCCAATGGTCATTAGGAGAGTCTCGTCAAGGTGCAAATATTAGTGCATTGATGTATGCTGTGGGCACTGGTAATTCAGACCTTGTACAGCTGTTATTAGAGAATGGTGCAGATCCTGCAGCACAAGCTGTATTTGGAGATCATGCTATCCATTGGGTATCACAACATAAAGGTAAAGGCTCAGCTTCTATTTTGGAAATTTTATTAGAGGAAAAAAAACGAGGTGTTGACGGTGCTGATGCACAGAGGAAGACTGTGGCTGAATTCCTCAACATGTCTACAGAACCATCGTTTAAAAATAATTGTTTAATGCGTGCCGCAAAAACTGGTAATATAGAAAATGTTAAAATATTATTGAAATATGGCGCTGATTCATTCAATAATGGAAAAGACACATTTCATGACGAATCATTTAAAACCGCTGCCGACCATGCATTTGAGGCAAAATATTTTGAGATTGCATTTTTGTTAAATCCTGACGAAACATTACACAAACTAAGGAAAGAATTCAGATTAAAATGTGAAGCAGATGTTCGTATCAGATATGAAGGCAATACAGAACAGAAAGGTAAAGAAGAAACTGTGTTTCAAGTTTTGTTAAAAGAGATTGCAAGTGATGATAATCGGTTGACGTCGGTGGCGCGAGCACGAAGTAGTTTCACAAGTTCAAGTAGTTCTAAAAATGCACTTAAACATAAAAATCATAATTTAGGTAGTGATATTAACAAAAATAATACCACTAAAAAAAAATGGTTGTATAAGAATGAAGTTGTTTGTGAGCTAGAACGATATGCAGAGTCTGAGTGCCAACAAGCTGCGTTTGATTACTATATGGCGCGTCCTGAACAATTTGGTCATTTAGCTAAAATTGCTGCAGTTGATCCTATCACATTTGAAATATTTGTTGGTATTCTTGCAAACGTAAGAATTAAGAATGTAGCCATGTTCTTCAGTGATATTTTATCAAAATTATACTCAGGACTCAAAGAGGATACTAACAATGATAATGCACTACTATGGCGAGTTGTACTCTTATGGAGAGCATTATATCTGTGTAAAGATTGTAATATTCCATCAGCAAATCATTTTTTTGATGATGAACTGGAAAGACTCGATAAAGTTATTCAAGATATTTTTTCATCTGCGTCATTAATGCATTTGCTTATTTCTTCAATAGATATCAATTTTGCTAGCATAAGTTGAAGCATTCTTATATTGTTAGATTTAGCAGCATACATCAAAGGACTAGCATCGTTGAAACCAGCCTTTGAGGAAAGCACCTTCAAAACATTTATATTTGGTTGAGATATATAGCTCCAATTATGCGTTTCATTGTCATTTCTAGAGAAAATAAAATCAAGAGTAAGTGATGAATTTTGATCACATGAACTAACCTGAAGTAAGTGTGCAAAAAAACTCTTATCTTTAGAATTCATATCATCACCAGAATAATTCAAATTAGTTCCAACATTCTGAAGATAACTGAACTGCGTACCAAATACTCTTGGTTTTTTGGAAGACATATTTGCTTTTCGTTTTTACCAAGAAACTATTATACTCTTTATCCTTTACATAAAATAAAGCACAATTCTACAAAAGGTATCAAAAAAGAGAAAGATAGATAGAAAGCTAACCGATCAAGTGCAAAGTCACGCAGCCGCGAATAACCGCAGGGGCCAACGAGAGGTTCTAAAAGTTGCCCCTGTTACCCACGTTTAAATTACTAGAGGCGTCCCATGTCCTCTTATATTATAGAACCGCAGAACGTGTGTTATTGCACCGATGTTGAAGGTAACTACGAATATTGGAATCGATATATTGCACTTTCGAAAGCATTAACTCGAGATAGCAGTACTAATCGTCTAGTACTTACAAATAATTACAAATTTGTATATGGTGGTGATGTGTGTGATCGTGGATCTGGTGATTTGCGTTTTTTAGATGATTTGAATAACTTATATGATGACTATCCAGGTCGTGTCCATTTTATATTAGGTAATAGAGATGTAAACAAAATGCGTGTACCTATTGAATTACATTCTAGTTATTTAGAAAAACCTGGTCGAGTTTACTGGTCTCCTGCTGACAGTAATGATGATGGCAACCGTGTTGAAAGAATGAAATGGATACTTGGAAAAACTATGGGTTCACCGGGTGGCTTCGAATATCGTAAAGAAGAATTAAATATACTTGGTAAAAGTAATTCTGACGATGATGTTGTACAATCTTATATTGACCAATGTACAGGTGCAGATAGTCCAATTCTTAAATATCTTGCACGTGGTGTCATTTCGATAATTATAGGCAATGTTTTATTTTGCCATGGTGGTCTTAATGAAGTCAACATGGGATGGCTACCACCGACTCCCATCATGTCAAGTGATGAAGGTAAGAATGATATAACTACTAGACCTGGTCCTATTGGAGGGGATATATGCGATGATTTTATTTCTTGGACTGAAGAATTAAATCGTCGCTGCAAAGCTGATGTGATGGATTTTATTGATAGATCTGCATCCTATTTAGAAGATCTGAACAAAGATGGTGATTATATTCCTAGTTGGGGTGAAGTCGGAACATATGATCATCCACAACCTGGTTCTAGAGTAGGTTATTTAGGCATGGCTATGGTTCCTGGGCCTGAGAAAACTGTAAACCCATCTGTCATATATGCAACCTACATGGCTGGCGGTATGCCAGTTGAAATAACGAAAGGCACTTCTGATAAACTAAAGAATAGTGGTATTACACGTGTCATTGTCGGGCACCAACCTCATGGTGATGCTCCTACTGTTATTCAAGCACATGATCTTCAAGTCATTATGGGTGATACATCTTATAGTGCTGGTACCTTATGGAACTACGACAATGCAGACATTTGGGCAAAGCGTTCTGCAGAGCAACTTGCTGATGATTCTCTTGGTTTAACTGGATTACCTATTGCTAAAGATAATACTCGTGGTGTGACTGTTTCTGAAATTCATATCAAATTTCCGAATGGTACGGAACATGGTGCAGAAAGTCGTGTATTCATTACCGGTACTCTCAGCGACGGGTCAACATATGATTTTGAACAAGCAGATGTAGCATCAAATAAATATGTGGGAAAAATGACAGATTCAAAGGAGTGGATGGTTAAAGCAAGTAATGTAACCGTGAAAAACGGTCCACTTAAAGGTAGAAGTGACGTGTATCTATTGAGCCGAGGAGAAGGGTTCAGTTTCAAAAATAAATTTGTGCCAGCTGAAGAGATGGAAGTAGAGATGGCTAAATAATTTTTTTTAGCATAGGAAATGATAAAGCATGAGTATTAACTATGGACAGTATTTAATATTTGCAATATTGATATTATAACGAATCTTTCTTTTCCGTTTCTCCACTCCACCCAACAAAATTTCGAAGTGGCGTTAAAATATTGTCATGTGTGTAGATCGCTAGAAGACGATCTAACCAACCAAACGTTGCCAAAGTTGGCATTAGGAATCCAAATGCAAGCCAAATGCTGAATGCCATAAGTGTGCACATAAATATACCAAATTGTTGGAAGAAATAGAGATCATTAGTCAAAAGAATTAAGCCACTAAAAAATGTTGAAACAAATCCCATAAACAACGTGACGCCTAATTCTTTGATCGCGTTTGTCGCTTTATGAGTTGCAAGTACATAGTGAAGCTTGAGTTCTGCAATAGATCTCGGGAATGTCTTAGGGACATCAGCCTCATGCGGTACTATACCTTCATTGAAGGAATGTGCAAGATGAACACTGAAGTCACAGGCAATCCCGACAGAAACTGACATAATAACAGCTTCAATAATATTCAGTTCCCAACCTAATAGTACAAAAACACCAAGAACAGAAGCTACAACACAAACAATTTGAAAAGCACTGATAATAGAACTTAATAGTCTTCTTGTCATCATCACTAAAATGCAAAGAGCAAATAATGCAGATAAAGCTGCGCTCTCCCAAGCACCATCTGTAATAGCTTTTTGAAGTGCATAAAAGTTGATTTCTGTTGTAATTAAACCATCAGGAAGTCCTGGGGTTGAAATCACATTATCTGAATACCATTCTTTAATATTTTTATAAAATTTATCGGCTTCATTGAATGATCTTGCGTATTTTTCGATGGTAGCTCCTTCCATAGTAATAGCTTTAACTTTACCATCTTGCCACCAAAATCCATGATTTACATCATTACTTCCCCAATAATCACTAAATTCTCCAACACAAGTATTGAATTCACTTGGAGAATAAGGGAAATCTGCATTTACCTTATTACAACATGTGGCTCGAGAAGGCTGAGACGTCATATAATCCCCACTAAGTCCGCCTGTTTGAGAGCAATCATGCTCCATCCATGATTTAAACCAAAACATAGAACAAGGATTTTGTGCTAGATTTAAATCACTTTGTGGTGTAAGATTCCAATCCGCCAATTTTTGACATAAATTGAGTAAGAACTCCTGACTAGAGGCACTTGATGCATCGAAATGATCAGAAAATTCTAAAGTTCCACGATCCATAGGATTAAATGGATCTCCATTATCAACAGGTTTAAGTCCATAACTAAGACGATATGGGAATTGAAAACTTTTCCCATCACCAATATCAAACTGGTTACGTATAGAAGATTCATATATTTCTAAGTGATTCGTAGCGCTCAACATCTGCATATAGTCACTAGTAGGCTTTTCTAAATTCACTGCATTTGTTGCTAGCCAAATACTAATACCTAATAATACAAGACTAAATGCCCATCTACCATAATCATGAAATAATATATTTGATATTGGGCCCTCGAACAGGTCTTCTGACCAGCGCTGCTTCGCGCGTCCATCGCTTTCTATCTCTGATGGCACTGCACAGTAATCTAAATCGCAAGTTGTTACACAACAAATACAATTAGAACAACCACAACTTTCATGCGAATCAAGTACATCACGACCATGTATAGGATTCAAACCAATGTTATTATACCAAGCATCAGACTTCAGCATCTTTGGCTCATCTGTAGGAAGTTCACCATCAGTAACATCAATATAATGAGGTTGTTTAGTTGTGACCATTTCAATATCTCCATCAGAACTCTTTGTAGTGGCATAAGCAATTTCATCAATTTTACAACCATAACAACCTTCTTTGAAGCATTTGTTCTTATCTGCAGCAAGTTGAGCAATCCCTGCCTCAGGACTAAAGTGGAGATAGTACAGGCACATGGTAGGCGGAACAAAGAGTACCATAAGGAGAAAGTCAGAAAATACAACAGATGCTGTAAATAATCCAAAACCTTTCAATGATGTGACTGGACTCAAAGTATTTGCCACAAATGAGACGGTTGTCGTCAGTGTTGTGATAAACATGGCGGAGCCAGCTCGTCGCATTACCCATGATAGACGGTTGGCAAGCGGGCATTCAGCTGGCAACAATGTAAAACTTTGTTTCCATGCATCAACAAACACAAACAAATCATCAGCACCAATACCCATAACAAGAAATAATGCAATTAAGTTTAAAAAAGGAAAAAATGGACGCCATAAGACGATGTTGTAGAAGAAGAAACCCCATCCAAAAGCCATGAGAATTTGAAATACACCACATGTTGTTATCCATAGTGAACCTGTATGATACAGTATCAGAAGATAACTTCCTGCAAAAAGAAAGACAAAGTTACCGAGTGATCCCGTCATCATCGAGTTGAATAGCCTACCCTTAGCACCTGGTAAATACACGTTTTCAAGAGTCACATCGCCTTTTTTTTGACCAATAATAGTCTCAATCGATTTCCAAGCGCTCACTTTATCATCATAATTGTCATAATTAGACATAATACTTTGAGTTGTTTCTAAGGTATCAAACGATGCCATATAGCCTGTAGGAGTCAATGCATTGAATATGTCGTACACTGCATTATACTGCGCACAATCATAATCAGAAACCTCTAAAGAACATGCTGGATCTGACGAAGAAGTAGACATTTTAGATGTGTATACTTCTTTTTGATAATCCCAACAATTTCCAACTAATTGAGTGCTTTCGTAATATGGCCTGCATTTCTTGAGCAGTGTCTTCACATTATCTACATGTGTTTGAGTCAAATCTGATATTGTCACATTCGATAAAGCTGCGACGTAATTAGGCATGCTCCTTGCTGGCCTGCATATGACCTCACTTTGACTGTTAATTGGCCAGATGAGCTCGTCCTTTTTGCACAATTTTGAATCCCAGGAAGGGAATAGGGAAGAAACAGTAGTTTCAAATTCTTTCACAGCTTTGAGTGATTCAACCGTCATGACGTCAGGTGCTGAGCTCGTAAATGGAATACCCTCAATTTCACCGTTCATAACTGTTCTGAATTCTTCAGAAACGAGGAGTGGGTCATAATTATATCCTAATAATCCATATTTTAGCTCACGTCCGACAAAAACTTGCTGCTGAGGTTCAAGCCCATCGTGTTCGGGGATTGATAGACGTCTCTGATTTCCATCATTTTCCATAACTTGCTGAGCAGTAACATAACCAGAATAGCACTCTGTCCAATCAGTATACATTGGATCTTCCGAAACCTGTTCCACAGCACGATTTGTAAATTTCTTAGAGCCTTGCGATGCCATAAGACTCAGAGTTCCGTAACATTCATATTTCGGTAAGAGGATTTCGAAGTTAATCTCACCAGATAGATCAGTTCCTCGGTTTTCAAATCCAACTGTTGCACCTCCAAGACTAAAATCTTTAGCACCCAAAGTTATGCCAACACCTAAACCGCTAACGAGAAGAATCAAGCACAGGGCAAACGACCAGACTCTCCAGGGATATTTGGCAATAAGAGTGGAATAGAAGTCAGCTTCCGGAATCTTCTCCACATAATTTGTTTGCAATTCAGTACGCAGTGTTTCAACCATAGTGCTATATCCTGCAATAGGTAGCTTTCAACTTGTAGAAATCTTTTGTCAAAAAAACGATACGCACCTTTACAAACTTTAAGAATAATAATTAGAATTACAAAATAACCTAATAAACAAGATTGGAACCCCTTTGAATCAGCAAGATCTTCTGAGAGTTCACCAGCCACCGGCGGATACGCCCCTTGACGTTTTTCAGAAAAAGAGGTCTTTGAGAGGCTGCTGTTGCATTTGGGATTCTCAAAATAGTCTAACAGTGCTTTTTTTTTGTATTTTAGTTGAGAAAAACATCTGATAAGCTGGGTTCTAAGGTAGAGGCTACAGGGTATAATTAGTTTTCATAATCACGGTTTCTCTAGTCATTGCGGCTACAAACACAATTATTAGCAATTATTAATTAGTATGCCAGGTAAAGTGGGTGTCGGCTTGCGTCCTGTTCAATCTATTTCGCAGCGTGTGATCCCCTCACCAGAAATATTGGAGCAAGAGTATGCCAGCAAGTACTTGGAACAAATCGGAGTAAGTATTAGTAAAGACAATGTAGATGCACTCTTAAAAGAATTACCAATCGAAAAGGCACTTGTTATGCCTGTATGGGCGCGAGGAGAAATGGCCATCTTTCCAGGAATGGGCAATGCTCGTAAATCTGATATTGACTTCATTATAAACAAAATATACAAACCCAATCAAAATGACGGTAGTACGAAATCAAAACAACAGACAAAATCACTTAAAATCAATTCAACATCATTATCAAATGATTTTGATTCCAAAAATGACGAAGATGATGGCGTCTCCCATACAGCAAGGAGTGATCATAGTGTTTCTACAGGTACGGTTTCTCGAGAGAATTCAGCTAGTATTATGAGTGCAAAAAAGCGACCTGGTGATGAACTTGATAGTAAGATGCAAGAGCAGCAGGCAAAGGAAGCAGTAGCTGCATCATTAGCCATGAAAGCATCGATGCGTCCACCATTAGATGCCCAACCCGAACTTATTAAAACTGTAACACCATCAGGGAGAAAAATCTCCTGGGCCACTGTGAACACACTGGACATGAATAAATATGACCCAACATTGCCACAAGGTAAATGTACAATTACGAAAGCACAAAAAGTGATATTACCTAGTGGTGAAGAGCTTTCACTCGAGGATGTGACCTTGACACAATTTCAACATTTATTGTACCCACCTGAATTCACTAACGAAGATATGGATGGAAGTATCTTTTTATTTTGTTCAGGAATAGGACAATACGCACCCAGAGTCAAAGATGATAAAACAGGTGGCCTTGTACAAAAAGTAAAAGAATGTGTAGGTAGTCGAAGTGCTCACAAGTTATATGGTCTCCTCTGTCATTATGCATATTGGAGCATCCTCCACCCGTGGGTGCGCAATGTGCTCTCTATAGCAAGCACATTAGATAGGTTTAATCCTTCTGCTCATGATATAAGCAACTATACAAATGGCGGTGAAATGAGAAGTACTACTAGTACTACTACATACAGCACAACGACTAGCAACACTGTATCAATAGATGAAGTCCGCGGTCCACTCAACCCATCTGATTTGGCATCTGAAACCTCCTTACCAAATGTGGATAAAGAACAATTGTATTTGCAGATCCAAGAAGTATTAATGCATTTATTGGGTAAAATTGGAAGTTCTAAAACTGCTATTGTTACATCACAACAAAGTCTTATATGTTGTGCTCATTACGTAGTCGATGATCTCCTAACTATTATCTACCCATGGTTGAATGCCCACCTCAGCAAGCGGCCAAAAGAAAAGAATAATACTGGAGATAATATAGAAAAAAAGAAAAAGAAAAAAAAGAAATATGTGAATTATAGTGATGCAGCGAGGGAAATGTCTCTCAAACTGAGAAGACTCATGCATCAAGCGATAGCAGATCTGTTAGATCCCAGCCGCATTTACACAAATCACATGCTGGTTTCATCTTATGTTGGTGCTGATGCAAAATCTTTAACAAAAACAGGCAAAGGAAGATTCTATACAACTAGTGTAGCTGTGAGATCCGTATTTGGTGATGCTTGTAACGACTCCACTCGCCGCTTTATGATGAATGGTGAAGACACGTATGTTGCTACCCCTGGCATTGCAAGGAAATTTGATGATAAGGCAGCGGTTGCACGAGATGAAGCTAAAGTTTCAAAAGAAAATGATCATGCCAATCGTCTACGTGCAGCAGGTGGGTTCGCTATGAGTCAGAGTGTACCGTATGCTTCAACACACAAATATGGTTCCAAATTTAAAGGCCAACGAGGTGCTTCTAGCATCACCGAAAAGACCCCCCCCAATAAGACTCAAACGAGGAATAAGTCCTTTTGATGCTCATCATAATGTGTCTAGCAATTCAGGTACATCTTATGAATCATCTGCTATTGATTTTAAAGATATCTTTCGTGGAAATACTATGAATGTCGCAACTTTCCACTATGACACTGGAAAGCAGCCCAGGTCTAGTCCGTACCGTTCGACCTCTCGTTCCAGCAGTCCAGTAAACGATTCTGATTCAACTTCGCAACCATCACTACCATATCTGTATAATAATGGCATGACATCACCATCTCATACATCCGGTATCGATGGAGATGTATCATTATATGGTGAAGATTGCAGCGTGGCGCACTCACTCTTGTCTCTTGGGGACTCAGTTGGGACTACAAGATCTGTTGCCAATAATAAAAATGCAAAGTTTAAAGTATCATTGAAAGCTAAAGCTATTTTAATGGAAAAAGTAACCAAACATCGTGCGGGAGCTTATTCAGATATTGAGAAAGTCCGAAAAAAGATTTTAACTCAGGACTTGTAAAAATGTTTGTTTATAAGTGTCATTACTGTTGTACTTAATGTATTTAATCATGTAATGATAGACTAAACTATTGATATAACTTTGATTACTTTCTTTCTCATATTTTTACTCTTAGCTCTCTTCTTCTTCTTCTTCTTCTTCTTCTTCTTCTTCTTCTTCTTCTTCTTCAGCGTCGTCGTCAGAGCCTTCGAAAGGCCGGTCGGTGGCCTCCATGGCAAGCATGTAGTAAATGGTGCCTTTAATGGTTTCCAACTCTTCTTCACTAGGCAGAGCTCCATCATTCTTTTCTGCATAGTCTTTAAGGAACTCTATTAACTTTGCTTGCGCCAAGGCAGGGTCGATTTCAACATTTTCCAGTGCCTCCTGCATGGCCTCGTCATCCTCATCGTCGTCGTCACTTTCTTCCTCGTCCTCTTCTTCACTATCTTCTTCGTCGTATTCTTCCCCATCCTCCTCTTCAGATCCTTCATCATCAGCGGGTTCCCATTCTTTAATATCTTTCTTTTGGAATGCTTTATATTGTTTTAAAGTAAATGGTAAGACATTTCCATTTGGATCTGATCTTTGAAGTAATATATCACCGGGTAATTCAGCGTTATGCATAGGTGGCTGTAATTTATTCTTATTGATAGCACTACCAATTTCTTCAGCTCTACCACGAATAATCAATAAAACAGAGTCACCCTTATCTACAACATCTTCCCATTGACCACCAAAAGAGATATTCTCATGTTGATCACATCCCACTACACGATTCACCTCTTTTAAACGTGGTGTAGTATCAAATGAAACTTCTTCAGCTGTGCCATCTACTTTAAGAAGTACAGCTGGCATTACGGCTCCCTTTGAATCCATAATTTCTGTAATTCTTTGCATGTCAAGAGTGTTAAGCTCACTTGCAGCCATTTCCATTTTCTGCTGCTTCGTCTGAGCAACTTCTTGCACCACTGGTGCTGCCTTGCGCTTTCCCATCTTTAGAAATGATTTTAAATACGTCCCTGGTTCCGAAATCCGAAGTCTGCCCCCGTCCCTGGAGAGAGAGAAATGAATCCACAATTATGACAGTCCATTACAATTAATTTGACGATATCATGCAATTGATTCTACATTTTATAAATATTTTTGAAGTTTTGGTGGAGTTTGAGTATTAGTTAGGATGTTGTATCTCTTGATCATATCCCTTTGGGCATTTTTCATTGTCAGAGCTGAAGATACCGAAGCAAACATAGCAATGATGAATCTTGTTAGAGGTGTTCATTACTTAAGTTGGACTGAGCCAATAAAAAGCAGTTCAATGCATGAATGGGAGTATGATGCGGATGCAGGACAAATTTTGACCGATGTCACCAACTCAGATGATTTGGTACATCACTTAGATCTACATTCTACAATGTTAAAAGGAAGTTTTCCATTTGTTGGGTTAGACCGAAGCTTGATAGCAATTGGTGCAAATGGATATATACAATTAGATACTCAAAATACTCCTACATGTCAGTGGCGTGGATATACAGTGACAGCCTACGATGGAACTGCAGTGACGCCAATGTATAACTGCTTCATGCATCCTATTGGTATGCCACTTAGTATGAAAAACACGCATCTTGGTACAATTGCAGTACTTTTGGCCGATCTTTTCCCAGGGAGAGCACAGCCTTTTGGGTATGTAGCATGGAACAACTTCACATACACGGATGCCGCGGGCGCACCGGACTCCAGAAAGGATGGTATATTCGTGCATTACGTTAATCTTCCATTCTACGATAGTACTGTTCTGAGTAATATCACTGCAAGGACTCGTCTCCGAAGGGATGGTCATGTCACCATATACTGGGACAAGTTGAACTACAATAATAAATGTGGGAACGCTTGTCGAAGAGAGCATCTTACATCCGGTTTGCGAGACACAAGAGATTCTTCCACAAATTTCACAAGTTTTATGAATATAGGCTCATATCAAGAACATATTGCGAACCAAATATGGGATGCTGGAGTCAAGGGTATCTTTCCACCATCGAATTCTAGTATAACAAATTCTACGTTGTTTCACTTGTGTCCAATCAGTGATGGTTGGTGCATGCGACCAAGTGTAATTCCCGTATCTATAGCTGATGAGAGCTCATATGTGGCTGATGAAATGACATTTCGGACATTGAGTTTTAGTTGTTCTGCTGAATTTGACGGATATGAGTGTGTCTATAGCACAAATAATACTGGTAACGCCCAGTATGGTAGCTATACTGGTCCGCATCGAACTACTTTACCAGGAGGGGCTGTTATTGCAACATCGATTGCATCGTTAGTTATCGAAGGAGAAGATAATGATGGAGCTGCATTTACATGTGAAGTTCCATTGAGTGTTGCAAGTAATGCGGACAACTACCGTGTTAGTTTGTATGCTTTATTCGATGAGGACCGCAATGTGCTGGTGGATGGACAATACAAGACTGTATCGCTCATAGCACCAGCACCTATTAATGATACACAACCTTCATATCAAGAAGACTCATTGCAATTAAAAATAGTACCAATAGCAGATCCTGCTTTGACAGAAAGTGATCAGTGCTCGGCTAGTAGAGCTCTTAATTACCCATCTCAAGACGTCTCTTGCGGCGTATGTACGTTATGTGACTCACCAAATATGACGACAACTCAGCATGAAGAACAAGTAAAAGCATGTATCTTAGATTCTAATTTATTAGAATGTCAATCTATTACAACTATTAAGGACTGCAAAGGTTATTGTGAGAACAGGAACAGTACCATGGTCGACAAACTACTTCATTATGCATATGAATCCAGCACATGGCCCTCATATAGGGATTGGGGAATGCAAGTTATATCGGAAGACTGTTGCTTAGAACAGTTACTAGACTGTGCAGGTCAGTGTAATGGTAAGAGAGTCAATGCAAAAAGGGCACAAATACCTGATGGATATCCATACACGATGAGAAATGGAGAACCGCTACAAACGAGTGTTTGCTGTGATCACCTCATGTTGAACTCTGAAGGATTATGCTGTGAAGGACAAAACAATATACCAGATTGTGCAGGAACCTGTGGTGGAACTACGAAAATAGATTGTATGGGTGTATGCGGTGGTCCAGCGACTATGGGTCCTTTGTGTTTATTTCCCAGTGGGGCTCCGTCAGGGCAACCCACATCGAGTCCATCCATATCACATGAACCTACATTATTTTCTCAATATCCAACATCAGTACCTTCTGGACAACCTTCTAGTGAGCCTTCAGGCCAACCAACTTGTGAACCTACAAGCCCAACAGGAAAGCCTTCGTCGCAACCAACTGGGATGCCATCTGGTCAACCTACCACTACTCCAACTGGGTTTCCGACGACAGGGAAACCTTCAGGACAGCCCACATCACAACCCAGTGGTATGCCTTCAGCCCAACCAACAAGTAAGCCGTCAGTACCTACTGGACAACCCACTAGTGCACCTACGGGCCAGCCTACACGTAGCCCAATTATTACAAATCCAACACAACATCCCACTGTCCCTTGGCCTACTGGGCACCCCAGTGGCCAACCTTCGAGCAAACCATCAACTCAACCATCAGCTATACCCAGCTCTCAACCATCATCAGCCCCTACTTCATGTGGTGATGTTGATAATCCAATTAATATCTGTGGAGATTGTATGGCTGTAGGTTCTTATGCGTACTTGCAGACCTGGTCTGATCCCGAGAACAGTACATATTGCACTGCTCGTCTGCAACTCGAAGCTGATTCAGTATGGGCAAATGTAAGCTATGCTAGTTATATCAATAATGATAACAGTAATGTAGTATTGACAACAGGATTATCACGAGAAGCGGCAGTGACAACAATTCATATGCAAACTTCGAATTATTTTCCAGTTGAAGTAAGAGTGATAGATGTTCCTGGGCAGCAAATCTATGATCCTATTTTGTCATTTGAGTCACAATTTACAGTACCTTGTTGTAATCAACCTTACGAGTGGAAAGTAGAATTAGATATTTCTCGACTGATAGACGAAAATCTGTTGAAATCGAATAGCAGACGTTATTGGATGCCAAAAGATCTCACATTTGAGGTATACCGTCGGGAAGGCCCACACTTGGAGAGTGGAGTAACTATCAAAAAATTACTTATTAAACCACAAATATCAGATTGTGGATTCTTCTCTGATGATTCTTCATTATGTGGTCTCCTGCCTAATTGCATATTTTGCTCTTTAGGCCATCCTGCTCGTGTAGTAGAAACTAATAATCCCTCACTTGAGATTTACTCTTATGAATCCGTGGCGGACAGCTTTCCAACTCGTCGTGCCTTATTTGAAGGAATCAAACCACCTCTTCAACCAAAACGTATAGAAACAGCTTTTGCTCAAGAGCGTTTATCTGGTCAGTGCGTATCAGGTCATTTAGTGCAAGTATGTAATGATTTAACAGAACAAGACTTACTTGCTCGTCGAAATCAGGACAGTGAAGCACCATTCCACCAGAGTATTTCACTTGCAATACAAGAGGATACATTTACTGGAATTGCCACTTATTTACCATCAATATACAAAAATATATGTTGGGGTGTTTTGGCATTATTGTTAATCGCATACTCAGGTATCGCTTTAGCAACAATTTATGATGAGGACACAGATCATACTGTTATTAATAATCGCTTCGTTGAAGGGGGAGAGGACTTTGTGGTCAGAGCGGGACCAAGACACATGAATCAACCTGAACTTGAGCTACCACAACCAGAAGTTTTTGGCGACCCAGAAAATAACCGTGCTTGATAATAAAAATTGTTGAAAAAAATGTAAGTTTTTGTTATATACAATAAAAAAACAGAGTCGTGACCACACTTTCTTTCTCCTGCTGCTATAAGTGATAGATTGAAGAAAAATATGACAAAATAAGTTAGAAATAATTGCAAAAAAGTGCTGCTATAAGTAACAAAGGAAAGAGATCATGTCAGGCTCACCGAACTCAGGTTCGCTTCAGAAAGCTTCTAGATTTCTCTTCAAAGATCCTACTGGTAATATCGTTTCCCGTCAGACACCTTTGACAGCGCATCGAGGTTACACAATATTTCCAGTATGGTCAGAAGTATCTGTTCAAAACATCCTTGTTTGGTAAACCACAACCATCTCTAATAATGATAAAAAATAAACGTGCGACGATCGATTTTACCTACCTCAGTCGAATTTTTCTTTTATAGAAGAATCCTTTTGATTTTCTTTACCGACTGCTCTCCATAGTACATATAGCACTATCATAGGTTCTAGAGTCCAAGCAGCATTTCCAGTGAATTCGCCCCACCAATCAGATACTTCTGTGCTTAACCCAAGTTGTAACTTTGAAGGAATTTGGTAGAAGTTTAGTATAACCACCGTATAACCCCACAAAGCTAAAATATTTAGAATGAAAATTGTTAATGAATAAGGTGCAATAGTACATAGACTAACTGCAGAGCGACGAAGCTCAAAAGCAGCAGCAGATCTTGCAACACGTCCTTGAGAAACCGTTACAACATCTTCATCTTCCTCTTCAGGATAGGCTACACACATGCCCTGCAACATGACTTCAAGCTGATCGATCTCCATTTCTACTAAATCGACACTTAGTAAATCTTCATCACCATCTGCTCCTACCACATTATACACTGGTGTATACGAAGGATCAATTCCTTGCACAGCTGTATGCAATGAGGATGAGCTATAGTCAGCGTCTAAGCAAGCAGCAACTACAGCTTCCGCTCCATACTTGTGACTGGGGAACTCACGATTATCCAATATCGTTGCTAATTTGCTCATACACACAGCGTCTTTCTTTTCTGTTCGCCACTTATTCCACATACCATGCAAAAAGTACAATAGGCAAAAATTCATGATAATATAGGAGTAAATCACTTCTTGTTTCTCTGCTTTACCCAATGTATAATGGCCTAGATACACAAAACATATAGCATTGATGCATTCTAATACACCATTAATGAAGTTTGTTATTGCAGATTTCTTTGATGATTTTAATCCACATTCTAGTATATGAAGTGCAGCCTTGGATGCTGGTCCTGTTCCTGCTGTGTTCGATACATTTTCTTCCCAACTCACAAATCTTTTATAAAGATGTAAAGCTATATGTACATAATTGAAAAGCTTTTAGTAAACCTAATAAGGCAGTCATATATTGGGTTATTGCCTGAAAAAATTCCATCCTCCCTAAAACAGGAAAATTCTCCCTCTCTGAAAAGAAAGAAGGAAGGAACGTTCGTGCATGGCTCACACAATTCCTCAAGATCTGGTTTACAGCAGATAGCTCCACTAACATATTATGAGTTATAACTTGACTTGGTGAATCAATCAAGGGATGCCGTCGCGTCGGACTGCGTGTGGTGGTGTTGTTGTTTTTTGTCTGTGGTGGTTCCAAGTCCATGCGGTCGCAATTGTTGAAACTATTGGTGCCAATGCATTTTTAGAATCTGAATCATTGGTTCTATATGTATATAACATTACATTGATCTTAAGATGGACTCACTGGTGAGAGATGGAATGGATGGAAGAGAGCGACGCACAGCCTATAAACGGTATTCCTACATTACTTACAATACAATGCTAAACCTTATCTAATTTCGCGTTTCTCCTATACAATAAGCTACTATCCACACATCAATCAATCAGTTCACGACGGAAGCTCATCTCTTGAGAATGACACCTTCGGATTAAAATGGATCTACATTGACAGCTACATTAGTTTCAATGACATGTCGTTTTGCACCAGGACCAATATATGGCTTCAATTTCGTATTACTTAAATCAGGTACAACTAATTCTGTTTTCATTCCAGGTACAAATCTAAAGCGGGCTTTGCTATCAATCACACCTTCCTTTCGTGCACCATTTCCTTTATAAAATCCTTTATGAGCCCTTTTAGTTGTCAAAGGTAACCTCTTGGTTCTAGACTTACTAAGATACTTTGAAAAAGATGCAACTTGTGTCAATTGCGCCCCAAATAGTCCTCCTACGACCCGTGAAGCTGGGTGTGATCGACCAATCACTATCGAGTTCATCTTTCACACTAAACAAGGACACTTATACGTAAAAATGATAGATGAATGCAAAATAGGCGCAGTATGTGATATACCAGAGTAACCAGACACTCTAATTAGGCTCTATTGGAAGCATAGTGAGGCCACATCTGCAATACGCACGGCGGAAAATTCAGAAAATGAGATAGATGTTTGGAAGGGTCGCCTATTTCCACATTTAAGAAAGTTTAAGCACGACAATGTCAGAAAAAAGTACACTCACACTCGAGGCTGAGATCCCAGGTAAGTTTTGATTAAAATTATTTACAAAATTGAATATTCCAAGATGTGTTTACTGACTGTGTGAGGAACTTTATTAAAAGTCCCAACAACTCACAATTGATGAAATAAAAACAACTAACGTTCCAATTTTATACTAATCGTCTCACTCACTCTATTACAGAGAACGTCAGTGCCGGTGAGAAGTTCAGCATTACTCACGAAGACAGAGTTTTTGAAGTGGTTGCGCCAACAGGTTCTAAGAGCGGAGATACTATCAACATTATTGTCGCCAAAGTAAAATTTGATGATTTACAAGATATTCTTCAAGCTGGTACTGCCAAAGCTCAAGAATTGAACGAAAGGTATTCAATTGTTGCTAGAGCAACCAAGCTTTTCGAACAAGCTCAAGAGAAGGCTGTTGAAATCGATGAGAAGTACAATGTATCTGGTTCCAAGGCTGCTGGTATTGCCATGTCTGCATTTGAGAAAGCTAAAGAATTGAATGAAAAGTACGAGGTTGTCACAAAGGTTAAGGGTGCTGTCGATCGCTTGGTCGCATATGCCGTTGAGATCGATGAAAAGTATGATGTACGAACTACAGCAGCTAGACTCGTTGTCAATGGAGTCAACACTGTAGTGAGCAGCTCTCTCGTTACTCCTAAGACATTACCCGCTACTGTAGCATCCGAAACCAACACAGCTGTTGCATCTACTGAATAGAGTGGTTTTGTGTAGTAATGGATTTGTATTGAAAAATGAATATTGCGCATCGTAGAATGACTCTTTTCTCTTTTACATTTTCAACAATAATTCCATACTCTCAGTTACAACTACTGTTTTCATATGTACACTCACTCATTTTACCGTGTTCTTTCGGGTGACAGGTCTCACAATGAAGCCTTAATTTCTGCCTCTACACTGTGCAGTAGTTCACGACAACCTGAATGAGTCATTGCATGTCTAGCATATAAGTTCCGTGCTCTAATAAGGTCCTTGTCCACTCCTCTACCTATGCGATACATATTACCTAAATTTACACAGGCTTCAGGAATATTACCCTCGTCTGCCGCACGTTCAAACCATTGTGCAGCAAGTGATTCATCTATTTTACAACCTTGACCAGTCATAAGGTGACATCCTGCATTAAACATAGCACCTGGATGACCTGATTGACCAGCTTCACACTGCATGTCGAAGGCCTTCTTTAAGTCTTTTTCAAGACCACCTCTCCCCTGTACCATCCAGGTGCCTAGTGTGAACTTCCCAGCTGGATCCCCTGCTTCTGCTGCAGCAGAATAATATTGTGCAGCATACTTATCGTTCTTATCTACACCAATACCACCAGAAAAGCAATTACCGATATTAAACAGTGCAGGTTGTACACCATGCTTTGCCGCAGCCCTGAAGTGCTGGAATGCCTTCTTATCATTCTCTGGAGACACACTCACACCTTCTCCCTTCCTATACATAATTGCTACAGCATAGTGTGCAAGATGGTAGTCTTTTTTATCTGCTAGAGTCTGCATCATACTAAATGCGAGTTTTGCGTCTTTATGAGTCCCCGTGCCTGATTGATAACACGACGCTAAACTATATGATGCTTCCAAATTATCTGGATCTTTTTCAAGGATTATTTGCCACAATTGTATAGAGCGTGGCCTGTTTGGTACGCGTGCAGTTTCTTCACCAAAATTACCATCAAAATGTGCACGAGCCAACTCAGAGATTTGCTCAATACTCAGTGATTTGAGATCTTTAACATTATCCCATTCCATTAATGTGTCTACAGAAGATACAGGTGCTATCATAGCTCCTGGTGCTCCAGCTGGCAATCCACCTGGTGTGATACCTTTGGAAAGTTCTTTCACTGCATCCTTCATTGCACGAGCTGCATCCTCTTTGCTTTCACCTTTGAAATAAGCAGCTATTTTGCCAAAAAGAAACCTTTCATTGCGATATTGGTGCAAATTATGTATAGATATCCTAGTATTACGAGCTAAACGGTGCATCTTTTCTAAAGTGAAGGATGAGGGGAATCTTGTTCTGAATATTCGTCGGGGACCCAGAAATTCGAACGAGGATTTTTTTTGGATTTATCGTTGTTATGCTACTTAATACAAATGAAAACAAAAGGGATTCTTTCTTATTTATCGAATTCTCCATCGAATGACAAGAAACCTGTTAGTCTAAATAGAGGATAATAAGGCTTTGCGGCCAGAGAAGAGCACCAGTTCCACGCGGAGGTGAGTCTACCATCAATACATGATCCTGCTTCAAAAAAGTTATCACCACCCGAACCATCAAATGCATGAGTAAAAAAGTCTTTTAGTACGTCTTTAATAGCCTTTTCAATGCCACCATATGCCATCATATACCGCTTCAACCCGTCGCTTTCATCGCAAGCTTCTTCTAAATTATTTAAGGTCTGGACGAGCGGTCCCAAGATTCGGCTTACTTGAGTGTATTTATCAATGAATTGCAGTGCATTTGGTACATTGTTGTCACCAAGATGAATAACAGAAGAACCAACCCACCCACCAGCTCTTTGTGTATGATGAAGAATCTCATGCATGGCCCTATACACCCGCGGCGACTGCTGTACGCGCTGCAGCCCTTGACCGGTGTTGGTCAGCTCGTAGGGCTGTGTTTCACTCAATAAATCTAATTCAGCAAGATACCACAATCTATATGTATCTTCTACAATAGCAGCCCATAAATTTAAACTTTGCATGACATAGTTATATTGTGTCTCATGGGAATGACTTAAACGCGATCCCTTGAGACCCTCGTCGATGCTCAGTGAATATTCTGGTGCTACTGTCGCAGGATGAAAGTATTTCTTTAAAAGTGCAATACAATCTGTAATAGGCTTTCTATTACTATTCAAAAAGGAGTTATTGTCACTAATACTATATAAACATAGCTCAATGTCGTCTGCTTTCAATTTATGCGAAGTATATCTCTGTACTACGGTCTTCACCGCCTTGTTCTTGCGACCGATTTCCAGTTGTATCGCGGCTCGAGTTTTGCTTTTATCAGATAAAATTTCTTGTGTTGCTGTACCTAGTGCTGGATCATCTAACAAGCGTAACCCATCTTTCTTTTCAAGTAAATCATACACAGTATTCACTGGAGCACTAATGTTCACACCTAGCAGTGGTTTTATATCTGATCCAACAGCGTCTTGAATAAGGTATACAAGTTTACCATATTCACTACGCATTTTTTCAGGATTTGTAATTTTATATCGACGTGCAATTTCAAGTTTCTTTCTGATCATATCTTCATGATCCTCGAAATTTCGGTCCTCGAGAATCTCCTGAGCACTCTCGTAGCTAGTAGTGGCGACGATTCCACTGAGAAAAGCTACAATCTTTTTAAGTTGTGTATGTTTACGTTTCGCTTTGTTTTTGAATTGAATATCTATTGTATTTGTATAATCTGATACATTAATGGCTGCATTCACAGTACGTAAAGATTTGCGCTCATCATAAGATAAACGTAGAGGAATATACTTGGCACGCTCTTTCATGTCATCGAATGGTAGCAACGCATCTTCATCAAATGTTAAAGCAGCAACACGACGCTCTTCTTCATCCATAGCTATACGAGCAGCTTCAGCTTTACTACCCTCTGTACGAGCAGTACCTTTCTTACTATGGTATGCATCCTCTAAGTCATCATCAGAATCAACCATTTTACTCTCAAGTCCTCGAACACTATCAGGAGGAGGTGGCAACACTTCAGGCTCCTCATCACCACTACCTTCTTCATCTGCATTTTCTAAGGCAGTCTTTAATAAGTCATTTATAGATCGTTCCTTACTTCTGGATGAGCTCGATGCAGCCTTTGGTTTGGCTTCCATTTCATCGTCGCTGCTGTCAGCATAACTGGGATACCTACCATAATTATATCCACTCATATTCTATTACTTATAACACCACAACCCAAAAGAAATATGGTGAGGAGACTTCGAAATGGTAGTCTGTACGTCCTCATTGATTTTGTCCTTTAGCATATCGTAGAAACATAGTTATTCATTTATAAATATTGGGATTATCAGGGATTAGATTGGAAATATTATAATCATGAGCGCTCTACCTCGACTGCTCTACAAGGGTCGAACGATCAAAGCTATCACCTTAGATGTGACTGGAACTCTCTTACGACACAAATACCCTATCGCAAAAACATATGCAGATGCCGCCGTTTGGGCTAGGTTGAAAAACCCACCATCAGAAGCTGAATTACACCCAGCTTTCAAACAAGCGTACAAAGAGACCCTTCTGAAGTATCCCTATTTTAGACACTCGTCGAATGCTTGGTGGAAGGTCATGCTGAAAAGAACTATAGAGATAACTGGTAGAGAAAATATGTACGACGATCGTGAGTTCGATAGATATTATACTCGTGTTTATCAACATTACGGATCCTTAGATGGCTATGAAGTTTTTCCAGATGTCTTAAAATTCCTTGATTTTATTACATCTCAAGCAAGTCATGTCATTCTAGGTGTTGTCAGTAATTGCCCCTCAAGGACAGTCGATCAAGTCCTACCCATGATGCAATGTCACAAATACTTCAATTTCTTTTTGTGCGCTGAAACATTTGGGAGCTTTAAACCTGATCCTTCTATGTTCGAGGAGGCCCTGGTCCAAGCCAAGTGGTGGGGTGAAGAAGGTAGTAATATCAGTGCCGGTGAAGTTTTGCACATAGGTGATGCAGCTGTAGCTGATTTTCATGGTGCACGAGCAGCTGGGTTTGCTGCTGCTCTTCTAGACAGAAAGGATAATGTAGCTTACAACGAATGGTTGGTAAGACCAGATTATCCTACAAAAGAGGATGATTTCTGTATAGAAAAATCTACGTATACGGATCTAGAGATTTTAATGAAAGATATGAATATTGAGTGAAGTGAAGTATCTTTTTGAGTTCATGATGTGATTGGAAGTGTCTTGTGTTAGTCGTTTTGATTCTTGTGTGTAATTCCGATAAAGTCTAACCCTAAGCCAAATAATCAATGTTCCCGAAAACTTATCAAGAGTATATTAATTTAAACAGAGAGAGAGGTACAATTTTGGGAATTCCATGTCTTCTGTCTTTCAGAGTCCAGCTGTTGTTGGTGATGAAGTGAGCGCTGGTGGGGCACTACCAGATGGAAGTGAGAATCACCTTGAGTCTGATACACAAATCATTGATGAGAGTACTGTCCAGAAACCTTCTTTTGTGCAAAGCGGCGTGTTCTTAGTACCAGCCACTTTATTGCTATTGGTATTTCTTGCGTTCATAGGCTTCAAAGTTCACATGAATAGGAAGAGATTGCAACCCAAAGCGGCAAACAAAAGAGGATTGAGTAATGCACCCCTAGACGGTTATTTTCGGACTACAGCAATGATACCTCCAGATACATACATGCAAGGGGATCTGGAATCTGGAAATCATTGCTATCAGAACGATTATAAGGAAACAGACTCACTATTGAGTGCTGCAAATGGTGGTGATCGCTTTGAGAAGAGAAATACACATGACAAACAAAATAGTGCATTTAAAGAAATGCGAGGTCATGCTGATAGAAGCACTGTCATAAGTAATTTAATTGACGATGCCATCACACCACCGCGCACACGTGGAGCAGGCAAAGAGAAGGTGACTCCCCCCCATGCTCAGCCCGCAGCTCCTGCGGCACATCATTCGTCTCCTATAACACCATCAACAGCACTTGTAAATAGCATGCGAGACACTAGTAACGACGGTAAAGCTAGTTTCACCGAATTTCAAAGCATAGATGCTATTCTCACAAAATTCACCAAGGTCATGGGAGGAGAAGGTCTTGCCCTGAGTCTTCATACAACCAAAGGCCCCAAACCAGTGTTGTTCTCTTTTATAGATGGTGAAGTGCGGTGGCAAGCAGCAAAAGGGGCTAATAAAAGATATAAGTTAGGTTTAGGGGATATTACGACGGTAGAATCTGGCAAAAAAACATCGAATTTTCTTACTGTCGGTGGCGCAGCTGACGATAGTTTGTGCTTTAGTATCCTCACCAGCAGGACCACTCTAGATCTAGAGGCGTCATCTTCATCTGATAGAGACTCTTTGGTTATGGGTTTTCGCACAGCATTAAAGAACTATAACAAGGAACGAATAATATAACAAAAATGGATGAGAACTCTATTCGTACTCATACTGTGAGAGTGAGCTCGTGTAGGTATGAAATCCTGAGTATAACGGTAGCTTTTTGTGTGTAATGTATCTATGTGCTTATTTGGAGAATACGTAAATATCATCACATTATTACTAGACAGAAAAAACGCTCTCTTTTCCGGTTATGGCCCCGGCGACAATACCCGGGGCGAGAATCTCGAGAATCTTCCAAATCTCTATCAAAATACATAAAAGACATTTATCACCATACCAGTTTCTTGATGCTGGTGATGTTACCTATTAAGCGAGGTTTAGGTGGATTTTATCCTAAATTAATCAGACATGCGAGCTCCAAGTCAATGGATGCTATTGTGAATTTATGCAAGCATCGTGGCTTTATTTATCCTAGTAGTGAAATATATAGTCCTTATTCTGGTTTCTTTGATTATGGACCTTTAGGAACAGAGATGAAACGCAATATTAAGAGGGAATGGTGGACTGAATTTGTACAAAAGCGTGAGGATGTAGTTGGAATTGATTGTAGTATCATATCTAATCCAGCAATATGGCATGCATCAGGTCATACTAAAAATTTTTGCGATCCTATGGTAGATTGCCGCGATTCTGGACTTCGTTTTCGTGCTGATCAAGTTTATTGGGCAATTCTACAACCTGAATCAGGTACTGATTTGATCTATGTCAGCGTTCTTGAAGGTGATGACATGCATGAACAAGCACTAAAAAAAGCAAAAAAGTTGGCCAAAAAGCAAGGTATATCTGGCCCATTTCTACCATTGTCAGAACTGAAAGATCTTACCCAATGTACCGATGCAGAGGTGTACGTCAACATTCCTTCGCCTGCAACAGGCACGCCAGGGGTGCTCACAATGCCAAGAGAGTTCAATTTGATGTTTCAAACAAATGTTGGTGCAGTTAAAGATGATTCTGCAGTGTCATACTTACGCCCAGAAACAGCGCAAGGTATATTTACAAATTTTGCTAACGTACAACGTACATCAAGGATGAAAATACCATTCGGCATTGCACAAATTGGCAAAGCATTCCGCAATGAAATTACCCCACGGAACTTTATATTTCGTTCTCGTGAGTTCGAACTCATGGAAATAGAATACTTTGTAAGCGATATAGAAAATAAATGGGAACAATATTACGATGAGTGGATACGCGATAGCTGGAATTGGTTGTGCTACTTAGGTCTCGACACCGGGAGCATGCATAAGGATGTCAAGGGTCCGGGGGATTTAGCTCACTATGCTCGCGCTTGTACTGATATTACATTTGATTTTCCATTTGGCAACCAAGAATTAATGGGAATTGCTGCCCGTGGTGACTATGACTTACAAACGCATAGTGAAGGCTCGGGAGAAACACTGCATTATTTTGATTCTACTGACGGTCGGCGTTTCGTACCTCATTGTATAGAGCCTAGCGTCGGAATAGATCGTCTACTTCTAGCTTTGCTTTCTTCTGCGTATCACCAAGAAATGGTTGAAGGATCTAATGGCAAATCTGAGACTCGTACAGTATTGAAACTACATCCCCGCATTGCACCTGTTAAAGCAGTAATCCTTCCTCTGGTTAACAACAAACCTGAACTTACGGAAAAGGCGAGAGAACTTTTTCGTGACATTCAATCTAAATTTATGTGTGAATATGATACAAGTGGAACAATAGGTAAAAGATATAGAAGAGCGGATGAAGTTGGTACACCATTTTGTATTACAGTAGATTTTGACACAGTCGACGGGGATACGGTCACAATCCGACGCCGCGACAGCATGGAGCAGGTGCGAATAGCCTCAAACGAGGTACTTACCTTTCTTTCCAGAGAAATTGAAAATGTGTAGTATGTTTGGAAGAATACGAAAGATAAGATAAATACACATATAAGATAGTGGTAAATATTGTAACATTCTATTCAAACAAATTTACAGTTGTGAACAAGCCAACCGTCCGTTCCTCCTTTCGCACAAAAACATGATGCGATGGAACATCATTTTCTCTATACTGCTTCTAATTCTTCAGGACAATCATCACAATATATTCCTTTACACCCATCGGTACACAGGCACCCAGCAGTTCCGTCTCGACAAACACCATGACCATTGCAAATGTTGCCTTCGATGTCACAAATCACTCCATTCAATGCTAAGTAGGTTTCTGATTGCAATGGCCCGGCACCTGTCTTGTCACCACCAATAATAATAAATTGATTATTCAGAAAAACACTTGTACTACCCCACATACCAAGGTAATTAACTTTAGAATCCACCACAGTAATTGACCACTCTTGACTGGAAAAATATTGGACGAAAGTATCGTACTGTCGCACGCCGTTACCTTGCTCGTAGTTGACACGTCTCCAAGTGATACCATCCCAACTAAACCATAAATCTGCCAAACCAATAACAGCTGTTGCGATCTTAGTATTAAATGTAGCTCCACCAATATAACCACCACCGGCCATGACCATGCGGGGCGGTTTGAAGTATGGACTAGCCGCAGCGTTATCGGCATAATCCAATGTGATATCACTAGCACTATGCATTACTTGAGTAACATGCCATGCCCGAGGTGGAAACCCTTCTTCTGTGAGCAATGTCCATGTAATACCATCGTAAGTATCCCATACATCAGCGCGACTGCGGTAACCATCATATTCATTCGTGCCTTCAATGTATCCACCGAATCCACCAGTGAATACCATTCTCTCTGTTGTATTTGCTATCGTTTCATTCAGTTCAGGACGATAATACCATTGAGAAAAAATATTCATACCTGCACGTGGAGACCAATCAGCATCTCCGAGATTAGTCCACGCAGTCTCGTATGTGTATGTCAAGAAATTTGAACGTGTAATTGGTTCCTTTCGATTTAAGATTGTTGTCACACTATCAAGTACCCATACCTCATTATTTAAGGGAGAGCCACCCATAACATACAGCTTTCCATTGAATTTTGTTGCAGAGTGCCAACCTCTTGGTGACCATGCAGCGAAACCAGCATAAGCCCACGTAATGCCATCTTCAGTTATCCATACATCGTTTTGTGGTTGAGGGGCAAAGCCTCCAAGTTGCATCATGACATCATCGACACCATCACCATCAGTATCAACAGGACTTAAAGTATGCCCAAATCGAGTATACCATGGTGCCATTTCCCAATTCGGAAGGGCATCGGCATTTTGAGCATAAAAATCTCCTTTTTGCTCAGCTTCTTGTACCCAGTCTGCGCCATCCAGCGACCACCACACATCGGCTTTCCTATAACTAAATAACGTATTATACATCTTATATAAATCTGTCTTTCCACCAGTTACCCAAATTTTATCAAGACCACTAGCGTCACGAAAAACACATGTTGCATGTGCATTTCGTGGTGTAAATTTGATACCGTTAGATGACTTTAGAATTGTCCAATTCTCAGAACTTTCTTGAAAAGAAAAGATCTCCCCTTCTTCAACTGCTTCTTCACCATCCTGACCATGAACCAACGCTATATTAGATAAGACGAGTACAAACAACAATAGCCTCAAGCTCAGCAGTCCCATCCTCCTCTCGTACTTTGCACCGATTATAATAAGCAGCTGGGCACGAAGTTGCTCATAAAATTTGGATAGCAACGTTTCTTTATGAGAGCAAGTGCACTTCCAGTGTATAACACACCCTACGCCCGTGAAGTTCCGATGTGTGACGCACGTACCTACAACGAGAGAGGATATTATGTTAAGGATGATTAATACCTCTTCATTATTATGAGCATTACAATAGTACCCTATCTCTCTCTCCCTCTATATCTCTACAACACCAGCAGTTATAATAGGTTCAGCTTCTACTTCTAAAACAGGTGTAATTGGCTCGTGGTGTCTATCTTGCATCTGCCACAGGTTTTTGTACACACCATTTTCAATTTGGAGAAGCTCATCATGCGTACCACTTTCTACTACTTCACCGTTTTCCATTGCCAAAATTTGATCTGCATGACGAATTGTTGAAAGACGATGAGCTATAATAACTACAGTACGATTTTGACCCAGAGTATCCAGTGCTTCCTGCACACTATTTTCCGTAATAGTGTCTAATGCCGACGTTGCCTCATCTAAAACTACGACAGGAGGGTTTTTTAATAAACATCGAGCAATTGCAACACGTTGCTTTTCACCACCACTCAACTTTAAACCACGTTCACCGACAACCGTTTTCCAACTTTCTGGTAATGATTCAATAAATGTACGAATTTGCGCAGCCTCAGCAGCGGCATAAACCTCTTCATCAGTGGCATCTAAACGACCATAACGAATATTATATAAGATACTTTCATTGAACATAACTGTATCCTGAGGGACAACACCGATCATATAACGCACACTATGTTGTGTGTATTTTGAGATATCATAATCACCCAATTTCACACATCCTTGTAAAGGTTCATAAAACCGAAAAAGAAGTCGAGACACTGTAGTTTTACCTGCACCAGTACTTCCTACAATAGCTGTGGTACTTCCAGGTGGTACGACAAAATTAACACCTTTAAGACCCTTCTCTGGTGGTTGCGAAGGATAATGAAAGACAACATTGTTGAACTCTAACCCAATACCAGAGCTCATATCAATGCTCTCTCCCTTCTTTGTGACCTCTCCCTCTTCGCTACCGATAGATTCACTTCGAGCGGATTTTCCACTACCCCATTTTGAGTTGGATTTGCTTCTCTCTCTACCTCTCTCAACTATAGATTCTTCATTTGCATCGTCTGTTGGCATTAATTTTCCTTGTGTACGATAAGCAAAATATGGAATATTCTGCGTTCCCTCATCATCGATTATATCAGGCTTTTCAGAGAGCAACTCTGATAAATTTCTCACATCAATTAATGCTTGTACAACACCAGAGTATATTGTACCAAGAAAATTTAAGGGCTGAAAAATTTGATTAATCCATGATTGTATAGCAACCCAAGTACCCATGGTCATCTCCCCAGTACTGACCGCTTTACCCGAGATCAGCAGACACGCGACCATGCAGCCTTGCAATATAAATGCTTGCATAAAATTTAAAAATTGCATAGAAATGAGTGTTGATGCTTGATACCCTTGATACTTAATGACAGAGCTGGTATAACGATTCACTTCATATTCTTCTGCGGCAAAATATTTCACAGTTTCAAAGTTGGTAATACTATCGGTCGCCTTGTCGTGATACTCGTTGTCGTTTTTATTCATCTTTTCGCGGAATTTTTTACGCCAAATAGTTATTTTTACAGTAGCAAATATATATAATATAACTGCAACTGCAATGGAAATACCAACTAAGTATACTTCACTGTATTTAGAAAAGAAAAGTATTATGACAGCAATGCATTCTCCTAAAGCTGGGATCAGGTACAAGAACATGTAGGTGACGAGGGTGGACGTTGCATCAATGCCACGATCCATAGATTTCATTACAGCACCCGTTTTCTTCGTCAAATGCCAGCCAAGTGATAATTTATGTAAATGTGAAAATGTGTAGCGTTGTAGTTGTATTAGAGCTTGCTGCTTAACCTTGGCATACAAAGCACCCTGAATCTCTTTAAAAAAGCTTCGACCTAAAAGTAATGTAGAAAAATATGCAATATTCTTCCATGCAGCATTATAATCTCCAACAATTAATTGATCAGTTGCATCCAAAAGAAAGAAAGGTGCAAGTAATGAACATGATTTACTTGCAAATACGCTAAGCCATGTAGCGGTGGTTCGTACACGATTCACCATGGCTGATTCAGATCCTTCATCCGGCCAGAAAAATGGCTTTAAAACTTTCATTAACTCCAAAAAAGTCATACCTTTTACATCTTTCAATTCATTACCATCATCTTTCTTCATGGTGTCATCTTGAGTTGATGATGAGGTAGTGTTCCCCTTCTCAACATCCTTCTCAGTCAATTCCACATTAGATGTTGCAACTGCTGCATAAGGAGACTTCGATTTTACATCAGACATGATCACAACGTCTCAATATCACCCTTTCAGCTTTCCCTTTCAAAGATACTGACGTCAGTACGAATATCGAGTGCGTCCGTCCGAATCGTCAAACCGTCCACAACATTCCATCTAGAACTGTGGTGTGTACTTGATTTATAGTATACAAAAAAGTAAGTTAAACTTATCCTCACTTACTATTACCGCCCTTTTTAGTGTGGATTTATAATTTATAATGCATTTAACATTTTATTTAAGGTGTATTTATATGGAATAGCGTTCTAACCTAGATTGATTCTTTCTTCTACCAGATGTCACGTATTGCAGAGTTTAAATTTTCAGCTGGTACCGTCAAGATTGAGGTCTTTGCAGACAAGATGCCTATCACATCTGCTAACTTCATTAACCTTGTCGAGACTGGTTTCTATAACGGTGTTCACGTGCATCGTACCATTCCTAACTTTATGGTCCAATTTGGATGCCCTCATGCTAAGGATCCTAGATCACCCAAGGCTGGTACTGGTGGACCAGCCCCTGGCTCAACTTATGATTGCAATGGTCAGACTATTAAGCGTAACAGCGGTGGTTCCATCCCTGATGAGTTCCGTAACCCTGGTTGCCCAAAGCTTTCCAACGAGCCATTCACCCTTTCCATGGCCAACACCGGTCAACCTGATTCCGGTGGATCTCAGTTCTTCATCAACACTGTTCACAACAGTTTCTTGGATTTCTTTGACAAGAGTACCCCATCCCAACACCCTGTCTTTGGCAAAATCGTTGAGGGCCAAGACGTCATCATGGCCATGAACACTTGCCCTACTACTCAAGACAGACCTAACCAGCCTATCGTGTGTGAATCTGCCAAGATGCTTGAATAAGCAACTCTGGGAATTACTCCAATAGCAAGGTGACCGCTACTTCATGAAGAACTGCCGTGCGCCTTCGAGTTTTTCTTTTTAGTTTTCAATTCCGTAGCATTTTTAATGTATCGTTTCGATTAATCAAGTTGCGCAAAGAATAATTTACAATTTTCTTATATCTTATTCATTATTTATATAATCCATCACAAAACAAATAGGTAGGAAGGACCTTAATAATTAGTGTCACCAATCCAAACATAACTGTGTAATCCTTTTTGAACAACTTCCTCAAAGTTCCCAAACATATGCATTTGTCCATTACCATCTTCACTTAAATCCCAAAATGTAAGTCCTTCCATTTCTGCTTCATGCGATTTGTATTGTTTATCAGACAGAACGAAAGTCACAGCACCGGTCGATACGTCAACACGATATATACTTTCTTTACCATTTACTGCTAGATATATGAATCCAGGATCTTGATCCCAAAACGCAGCACCTTGAATTTCTTCTGGAAATTGATCCTCATCTGCATCACTGACGGGGAACACGGTCAGATCGACCTTGTGCTCGAACGTGTCCATGTCGTACACGTTGATTCTACTTGTATCACTCCAGTGGGTTGAATACAACAAACGGGTATTTCCATCACATGCTACCCATGGCATACCATTTTGTTCTTGTACTTGATATTTTATTAAAGATAAATCTGTTGAATTCCAGGAAGCAATAACCCCAGGGGCGGACTTCGAGATTTCAATCCCACCGTAAATAATGCCATCGTAATAATCAATATCACCTATATGCCCATATCCTTCTTTACTTAATTCTTCTGGTATTGCATGTTTATTTTCAATTTCCTTTTCCATTGTTTTACTAGCTTTGTATAAAACTTTCTTAGAATTAAGAAACCAGTGTGTATCGTCATGTGTTAATCCTTCACTAATTAATCTTCCCCATATTCCAGGTAATGCGATATTCTTTTCAACACGTTCCCAATTGTTTTGAATAACAGGATCTTTCTTCTTTGCTTCAACGTTTCTTATTAAAACTGCAAGAGCAAACACGAAGGTGACTGCAGTTCTGAGAAACATGACTTAATTAATAGGGAATACAACAAAAAGTATTAATGGAAATAATATATAATAATACAATATAGATTTGCAATGTGATTGATACCTATTATTTTTTATCCAAGCATCACTTGGGAATAAAATGTAGAGGGGTTATGTGAGCCGGTTCTTGGATTTAGAGAAAGAAAAGCTCTTCAGAAAACTTCATTGATACGTAAATTTTCACATATAGATTGCACCAACCCACATATATTGTGCTGTGTTAATATTTTCTTTTGTTCAAAGAAAGAGAATAAGTATTTGAAACGGAAAGAAGGTGTGCGTGCATTTCATTGCCTCATCCTGAAACTATCATTCCAATTACAATTCCACCAATATTGTTCTTAATAGATCACTGCTATTAGACACTATGGCATCGACTTGTATTCAAGGCCTTTCACGTTCTGAGGTGGATGCTATGATAAAAGAAGCTTACCCTAATCGCAGTGATATAATTATCAATTCCTTACAACATACACAAAGTACAAGCGAGGAGTCTGCTATCACGGATGGGGAAAGCGTTCATACACCTCGTGGTAAAGGTGATGAAGAGAGAATGATAGCATTACTAAATGAGGAGTTGAAGCAGAAAACCGAAGAAGTGGAAGCATTGACACTTGCTGCGGGGAAGGCGAGTTTATCAATTCAATCATTTCATAATCAACAAGCACAGCTGTTTGATGATTTTGTTTTACTACGCAGTCGATACGATGAGCAGAAGAGTACACTGCACAGCGTCCTGTGGGGCAAATGTGCACCGCACCACCCTTCATTGAAATATATCCCCCCCGAAATGAATGAGAAGGAATGTGTAGAATCCGAAGCACAACTTGATAAATACTATGTAGGCGAGGTTCTTGGTGAGGGACAATTTGCTACCGTACATTCATGTCGTCTCCTTACTGAGCCTGCCGACTCGGAACTACTCGCTCTTAAGATGATAAAAAAAGAACGGATTAATACATTTTCAAGTCTTAAGCGTGTTAGTAATGAGATATCCATATTGAAAAGAATGCATAGTAAATATGTAGTAGCGTGTGTGGACACTCTTCACACCCAAAAAAATCTCTATATTGTAACTGAACGCGGGGGATCAGATTTATTCGAATTTTTTGATGAGCATCCTGGAGGTGTACCTGACGAGTGGGCTAAAGAAATCGTTGCATGCATTATTGAAGCTGTATCATATTGCCATCGTGTTGGTGTTTGCCACAGAGATCTCAAACCTGAGAATATTTTGATGGATTTCAATCAAGTCACAGGTCAAGTTGTAGACTTGAAACTTTGTGATTTTGGTTTGTCGGCGCATTTTCAACCAAACAAAGCACTTCACGAATTTTGCGGTAGTCCTGGATTCTTTGCACCTGAAATGATAGTAACTAGTTCATACTATGGTGATAAAAGTGATTGGTGGAGTGTTGGCTGCATAATATTAGAGCTGATATTAGGTCATGAGAGTTTTTGCGAAGTATGGATGGGTGCTTATGACTACGATTTAATGCAGGACAAAGTACGTTTCAATGATGAAGTAGATGTTACTCTAAAAGCATTACCTGAAGTGTTATCTGAACGCTTTTCTAAAGAATGCAAGGATTTCATCTTAAAATTGCTGCAGTTAAATGGACAAGATAGGCCATCAGATGGCTCTCTAATTGAGCACGAATGGCTGGGACAAATAGGAATAAATCGTCGTGAAGCAGATGCGAAAGAAAGACCACCTAATGAATCATTAGAAATTGATCGTGCGTCACCACTTACACCTATCATATTAGATAGATCTGACTCAGCAGATGTCATGTGTCCGGGTACTCCAACAACTGATCCAAACGTAGTCAGGATGGCGACATTATCTGTAGAAACGAGAGCTCGTGAAATGTTCAATCACGCAGATGATCGAAAAGGTTTCCATCTACCACCCATAGATCCACCGACCCCATCTGTTGTATCATCTCGCAAAGTGCTACAAAGACCAGATTCCGAATCATTGCTATTGAAAGCAGTGAATGAAGATATGGCTATGTGTGGTAGTAGTAGTAGTGGTAAAATGGAAGTAGAAAAAGATTTAGATGCTAAGCCATTTAAAAAGGGTAACAGACGCTCACGTGATGGCATTGATCCCAACGAGTCAAAAGAATCTGGGACAACAACAGGACAAGGATCAGTAGAATCTAGTGCTAGGAATAGTGGCACTGCTGCAGAATCATAAAATAGTTAGTTGAGAAGGAGGGGTCGATGGAAAAAATGTGACTTACATGACATACACTAAGCCTATGTGTGAATAAGATGGTGAAGATCGATTTTCAATACTGCTGCAGTCATCGCAATTGCAATGACTACACACACAGACACATAACACACCAAATACCAATACACACTATTTGTACTTGATCGAGCAGAAGCATCGTTCGAATGGAGAGAGTTGCTTTACCTGCTCAACTAGGTAGGTAGAATATAATTAATTGAAGTTATGATGTCTTTAACAAGTTGATACAATTTAAACAATATTTTACAAACATCCTACACGTATTTCTTTGAAATGAACCACTATAATACTCGAATTTCTTTCACACCAAACCAAACCCAACTGCTGCATGCTCTAATGCAAACATTAATCTCTCCTGCAATATTTTCTTGCTCTCGTATGTAACGGGAAGGTCAAGTATATTAAAGCAAGTATGGGATGCTGGAAGTGCTAAAGATGCACTCATTGGCCTGGTGCTTTGTACCACCATATTCATTTTTTGCAAACCACCCACAGGAACCCTGTCCGATCCAGTCACAAACATAAGGAATTTTCTAATATCGGCTATTGATAATTCAGACAATACATCCCATAAATACTGTATAACTGGATGCTCATCGTCATACTCTCCTTTGTATGTAGTGCGCAATCTTAATAGAGAAATATCTCCAACATCGTGAGATCCACACAACAGTTCTTGCATCTCTGGTGCAGAGCACATATGATGTTCAAAGACAGAAATGAGAGGGACTCTTCGAGAGGTAAATGGTGTAGGTTTGGTACAAAAGAAAAATACTTGTAAACCACGGAAAAATGCAAGTGCAGCACGCGATATGCTCTTGTAGAGAGCATGCTGAATAAAGAGCTCAACAAAAACAGCCCGATTACTTCTGTCCACGACTTTGGAACTTCCATTTTTGACTAAATCGACGTAAGAATTACTCTCGTCAGTAGCGTCAGAAACAAGTGGATTCGCCGAAGCACAAAATTCAACTCCAAATACATCAGCAATGTCGCCCTCATTGAACTCTAATAATTGTTGCATACCTTTGGCAAGGTCTTCATCGCACTCCCACAAATCGGTGAGCGTCAGTATTCCTTCAATATCGAAATCTTTATCAATGTCATAAGTCACATCACCCTTATCTAAGCTATCAATTTTTAGAAGAACTTTGTATAGAGCCTTTGGCAATGGTAAATCAATGAGACAGTCATTGTAACTAGCAAACCCATACAATAATCCTAATGCAAACTCAGCTTCGCAGTTGTAGACATTATCGTCATCATCTTCAGATTCTTTTGGATAAAACAAAGAACTGAGCTTAAAAGGGAATGGTTGAGAATGCAAGACAGATGTACCCTTTGCACTATCTCTTAGATGTCCAGAAGTTAATGCTTCATCAAATACGCTATCAATTTCTTGTTGTAATTTTGACATGGCGTCAACTGGAATAGTTTTTGTCTTCTTCGGTTTCGGCTCAGAACTTCCTCCTTTTAAATTAGCTTTATTGTGATTGTTATTGGCGAACCATACCAAACGGTCACTGCCCATTGGAGCGAGAACTTTATATGTAACGAGCAGCTCCTTGATAGACAAAGTCAACAGCTCTCTGCTCACTCCACCAGCATCTATTCCATCTTCACCTTTGAAGGATGATTTCAAAGGAAGATAAAGTATATCAATAGGTGATATTCCTTGTTGACGTGCCGCGCTTGCTATGTCCTGAATCTGGGTCAATAAATCGTGCAGCATCGTTTCTCGCTGTACTTTTATGCAGAGCTCCAAAGAATGACTCGGTATAGAAACAGGGACTGCATCTGCTGAGGGAAGAGCGCTTGCTGGTCCGCTGCTTACAACTTGTTGCTGATATTCACGGACAACATTTTCAATAAAAGACGAGGGCAAATTAATGTGCAAACCAACTGGAATTGTGCTTCGATAAAGATTGAGTTCGCCATTCATAGTGTCCAGGAAGATCTTGCAGTCGAGACGAGCGTTAAGAGCATTTGCAACATTATAAGCTACATATTGCATTTTCTCCCGACAATCTGCTTTGAGAAAGCTAGATTTAGTAGTAACACCTAACAAAAAAGGATAATTAAGGAAGTTAAACACTTTTGTATTTTGATTATCACGCTTTGCTTGCAGGAACTTCCTCCTCTCTTCGGCAATATTCACGTGTGTCAGGAGGTCCAGATTCACAAAATATTCATCAGGAATAATTCGACTACCACTGCTGTAACCTCCACTAGAAGAACCACTAGGTGCAATTTTGGCTCCTGAATGAACATCACCACCATTAATTTCCCATAAAATATCAAGTACGAGCACGGCAGGGGAAGGGTCAATATTGTTCGCGCGATTGCTAAATCCATAAGAAAGATATCCTTGAACAACTTTCACGATTCTAGCAAAATATTCACTGGCATAGCCTTTCAACCAACCAAAAAGTTGATTGCGACTGAGTCTAGGCAAAGCTAAAATACCAGAAACAATTCGTTCTAGTGCTACATAAGAATTTACTGGCTTCAATAAAAGCGGATTTTCAAAAGTGATGAGAAAAACCGATAAGTTTTCTGGGTCATCAGTTGGTACTTCACGAAGTTTTTCCGTCATTTGCATGAGTGCTCTTCCCAGTGTTGCTAAAACTTCAGCAGATTGCGTTTCCACAAGAGCTTCATAGGCACAGCGTATATCAGCCAACTTGACACGTAAACCACTGCCGGTTGCAATGCTTCCCTCTAATATGAAGCTTCCGTTCAAAACCGCAATCGAAGAAAAAGCACGTGCTACAATCTCGCGTAACGGGTTTAGTGCTGCAGTCTTTTGACTCTCTGTAGCACTTGTGTATCGCCTTGTGGCAGCTAAAATGGAACTAAGTGTGACACTAGGAAGGGAGACCCTTCCTAGTGGAATTCCTTCAGTGAAAACAAACGACGTAAGAGAGAGCGGCCCACCGCATGACACATTCACCACCTTTTCAGCACCAGGTAAAACTACATGTGTTGGTACAGTTAGCGAAGCTTTGGAACCATGTCCAAGCTGACCACTACTTCCTAAACCAAACGAGAAGCACCTCCCATCAGCCAAAAGGACCAGAGTAGAAGCTGCACCACATGAGACTTCAACTGGACGCGCTTGATCTGAGCTGGAGGATGGGCGAAGCTTTTCTACAATTTGAGGCGTTACTGTAAACTTTGGGACACTACTATCAGCAGCTGCGGGAGTAAGTCCTAATTGACCAAAGAAATCACTGCCAAATGTAAAGAGAAGTCCGGAAGGTGAAATAGCTGTACTATGAGACTTACCAGCAGCAATACGGGACACTCGTGATGCACGCAAGGAACGAATAAGTTCAGGGCGCAATCGTCGCGTAGTATCTCCTAAACCAAGTTGACCCTGCGAATTTTCACCCCATGAATAGACATTTCCTCCGACTGTCATTGCCAATGTATGTGATTCTCCACAAGTTATGCTTACAATTGGTCGATGTCGCAATTGTGGAAGATCCTTGGGGACTGGGCAGCTATTAATTTGCCCATCTCCTAATTGACCTTGCCTATTAGCACCCCAAACATAGAGAGAACCATTGCGTGCTAGAGCTACAACATGTTGTGAACCAGCGCAAATTTGCACGACTCCACCAGCATCAGAAAGAATGTTTGCCAATTTAGGTCGGTCCCTGTTTTCACGTTGACTTTGGCCACCTTTTTCACTTCCTAAACCTAATTGTCCCATATCGTTTTTACCCCAAGAAACACAGCGTCCATCTTTTAGTGCTAAAATAAAGAAACAGGAACCAACAGCAATATCACAAACCCTGAATGCTTCTAGTGCATCCACACGAGACAGAAGACTTCGCTTACCACTTCGTCCCAATTCGTTATGCTCATTATCACCAGCAGTGAGAAGTGTGCCATCAATAGTTACCGCAAATATCTGCTTTTGATTGCATACCACACGAGCTATGCGACTAGAATCTAAATAGTTGTCACTTCGAGAAGCAGCGTCTCGCATATTTAATGGAGATACTATTTGCTCTTCACCACATGCAATGCCAGCTTGACCATCCACGTTATTACCGAAAACATAAACAATTGCTTCTGGAGTTGGTGTTGTCATGATGCAATATCCTTTGTCGCCACCTAATCAGAACTAAATTATTTACACAGTCTGCTTCTTTGCTAGTTTAATCAATTTCTTAAGCTGCTTTCTATTTTTCTTTTGTGGTTGTCCTAAATTAGTAATTTGTACGCGTTTATTAATCCTTGATGATTTCGCTCTTAAATGACTCCGTGCCTCATTCGAGTAAAGAGATGCCTCTCCAGCGTCAGAATTAGTAGCCTTCTCGAGAGATCGCTTCTTCGAATCTATAGCAGGTGCAACAGCCTTGCTTAGCGCAAAGTCAAGAAGTTCGGAACTCATAGTTTTATCAAAATATACTTGTTCTTCTAAAGATTTTTGTTTACGGACGGTGATACTATTTCTCCGCCGGCATCGCACGTAAAGGTAACGCAAGCCTCCTACCAGGACGTTTATGACTTAATACCAAGAGATTATTGTATTGACGCATCGTTGGTGTGCTTATTAATTTTTAGAGGTACATTAAGTATGTTTCCAGGCACCCAAATACCGGCCAGTGAGCTGAAAGGCAAGACCACCAGTGCTGAGCGTATGGCTCAGTCTTATCGTAATGGTCATCATGCAACTGTATACGAGGTAAGGAAAAATCCTGAGTTAATGAATACTAATGTAATTCGCGATTTAAAGGAACTTCAACGTTTCCCTTTTGTTGGTGGTAAAAGCTACAAAGGACAGTGGAAAGGTGATAGGAAAAATGGTTTTGGTACTGAAGTGAATCCTGATGGTACAAAATATGAAGGTGAATGGATAAATAATAAACGACATGGGAAAGGTACAATATTCAAGAAATCTGGTAAGAAACTTATAAGAACATATGTTGGTGAGTGGGAAGCAGGCTTCATGTGTGGAAGTGGTACCATGTATTACGCGAATGGAGAAATATATCGTGGTGAATGGAAAAAGAACAAGAGATCAGGTAAGGGACGACTTGATATGAATGGGGGCGATTATTATGAAGGTGATTGGCTGAATGATAAGAAAAATGGATATGGTTCTCTATTTCTTGCTAATGGTAATTCTTATGAAGGACTTTGGATGGACGATTTAAAGGAAGGTCCTGGACGTTTTTTTTATGCAGCTACGAACAAAGTATATGAAGGCGAATGGGCAGAAGATGCACCACGATGTGGTGAGTATCGTCAACCGTCTTCTGATGAATTGAGTCGCTTTGGTGAACCTTCAGTTCGCAAGCAAAATTTTGATTTACCAGACATTGGGCTTGAGGCAGCAGGTGAGGTATTAGATATGGCGGTAACAACTGTTCGAATGGAGAATAGTGATAGAAGAGGCATTATATCTAACAACAATAGTGGACCAGTTCTGTCAGAAGAGAATTTAGAAGAATTACGAAAAATCTTCTCATCTCTCGATACGGACCGTACGTCATTCGTGCAGCTCCAAAATATGGGACCATTCTTCGGTGCAGTAGGATTCCCGAGCGAAATAGATGAAACTATGATCAATCTATTTACAGAATTAGATCTAACATTGGAAACAGAAATATCTTTTCCTGAAAGTGTGGACATCCTACAGTATATGATGAACATATTCTAAATTAAACAGCACCCCGCATGTTTATCGCACTCAACCACTATATTGTATAAAGATCAGCAGCAAAGTTGTATGTTATATAATGAAAATTTAGTCAAATAATATTTTTCTTTTATACATTATTATTCAAACAATGTTTGCACAAAATTGCAATGATATATTGCTTTGTAGGCCTTGGTACTCACTTGGTCGAGTCTGTTTTCGTCTTCGTTTTTGTTGATGTATACACACTGATCACATCCTCTTCATCTTCATTAGCAGTTTCGAGCACAACCCTTCCACCAGTTCCTTGAGGTTCGCTACCTCTTCTCAAAAGGTTCGAACCTGAATTCTTTGACCCCCCAATCACAATGTTACTGGAAGAACCAGGGCGCATCAAGTTGGAAGATGATCCGCTATTATAAAGGAGATTTGTTGACGATGCTGGTCTACTACCAGGGCGCCCTATCAACAAATTGCTTGACGAACCAGTTGGGGTAGATCTACCTTCTGCACGATTTTTGCGAGATGAAAACGGGTCCATGGCTGCAAGTAAGTTCGTTGCGCTTCTTCGTAGTTCTTGCCCTATCCCGACATTGATGGTATCAGAGCTGGCGCTACTACCAGCACTTCCTCGAGAGTCAGGTGATCTAGGCGATACATTTTTCCCATTTTCATCAATATGATCCCCATCCATTACATCATGCCAATGCTGCGCGCCATCGCTTGGGCCTTCCATGTGGTGCTCAGGTTTGAAGCCGTACAAGTCCAAAGAATTTAAACCAAAAGATATAACGGTGTGAATCAGAACAATATGACCAGGATTGCCATTATGAAGTGGGGTCCAATAAGCAACACTTAAGTGAATGAATGCTGTAAGAAATCGTACAGCATATGCAGCCAGTCGACCTTTATTTTGAGGCCAGGTCATAAACCCTTTATGCAAGAATCGCATGTAGGTAAAAGCAAAAACAGTTCCGCATAGTCCAACACTTAATAGAAGTTCATGTTCTTCTTTAGCAAGTCCACTGTCTTTTAAATCTTTATACAGCAATTTCAGACCAATGCCCACAAAAAAAGTGGAAAGCCCCGCTACAACATGCATTACTAACCACTGATACCCTGACTGCATGCATCTCCGCAGCGCATGGTCGTGTGCAACTCGTTGTGCTGCATCGAAAAATTGTTTTGAAATCGACCACACACATGCCAAACCCATGAGAGTGAGATATGCAGTTTGCTTTACCATATTTTCATCATTAACATCAAATGAAGGCAATAGCAACTGAATAACGCTTTCACCTATTACAATTAACATGAAGAAGCCCATACGGGTTTGCACAGTGCCCAGCTCTTCATCACATTCGAAAAGAACTTCACGTTCATGATCCTTCGAATTAATTCCAAATTTATTGAAAGGCCAATATTCATTCAACTGCAGTAATGGCATTTTGTGGATGCATTTGTAGAACTGCAAGTAGTACTCAGTAATGACGATGGCGACAATAACGTAGTACGAATATTCGACATCAAAGCCTTCAAATTGATTGAGTATGACACCTACAGCAGACATCAGTACGCTCAACATGTTACGTGTAGGATACATATAAAAGTTTCCTCTTGCAGTATCATCAAAATACAGTTCTACTAACCAAAAAAAGAACAGCACCCCTCTGGTAATAATCAAACCATAGAAGAAGCCTACGAGGTGAAAAGTTTCAAGAGTACACACACCGGCATCATCAATGCTATATGATGTCATAAGTGCCATAACGTATACCCCAACTATATACAGCAGAAACAAGAACTGATTCCATACGTCATCCATAAAGAAGTTCCACATGAACTCATCGATCATGAAGCGCGTCTTGAAGATTACCAAAAATTCCAAAGAAACATACGCAATTTCCTTCATACCTATACCACAATAATGTAACCCATCTCCTAGTTTAAGCATAGACGCTACTAATATTAAATCCAAAAATTCTTCTAACCAATTCTCATCCATATGACCACCATTACGAAATACTTTAGTATGCTCTTCATTCCATTCAAAGCGTTTTACAGGTTTATGGACCAATTCTTTTACAATTTCTTCTACATCTGCAAGAGAACTAACAGTTCTATGTCTTCCATTGGTACTATCTTTACCACTGAGGCTTTGCTGAACCCCAAGCTCTGATGAATTGGTCTTGATACCATCAAAACCATAAATTACTTCTGCATCCGATGATACAGCATACTTGACTGCACTCAAAGAAACACTTCGATTAACACGTTGAGAAGCCACTGGGATTACTTCTTCAGTAACTTTGGTAGAACCTATTACACCTTTGATCTCGATCAAATCGGTATCGTTCCGTTCCTGCGAGGCCATGGTTGATGTCAATAATCAATACGCAGATATTAAAATTGAGTATTTTCTTGTCTTCAAATGAACTACAATCGCTGCTATATCTTGTGTTCCTCGCGGTCGTTTCTGATTTACAGATGTCTGTCTTCGACTTCGTCGTACGTCCACGACGTTTGTGTTTGTGGAAAACTTCTACTTTGAAGGGAAGTTCTGTAGTTTTTATACAATCGACTTAGACAAAAATCGTTTTTAAAATAGCTGACCTAATTTTTTGACATTTTTTATCTTAGTTGTTTGTAAAAAAGTCGGGAGTCGTTGTATCCTGAATTTGGATTTGTAGTAGCAAGAAATGGCAGGGCTTCAACTATATCCTCAGAATTTAGGTGCAATTGACGAGGACTCTGATTATACACCAGCGAATTCCCCCAATAGAACTGGTGGATCTTTTGCACAAAGTGCGTATACACCTACAAGTGCTGCCGGATGGAGCACACCTGGTTCATCACCAGGCGGGTACGAATTTTCACCATCACCTGTGAATTCACAAGCGAAAAAAACATTTTCATTTAGTCATACTGATTTTGATGACGAAAATCCCGATGATGATCTGGCAAGTACTGCTATAGGTGACGACTCGGACAATGAGGATTCCGACGAAGAGTATGGTCAAAAAAATAATTGGATTAATCCTGATGTACTTTATCAAGACGAGTGTGGATACGCATTAGTCAAGCTTCTTCGTGGGAGTTCTTGCGGACGTTGCATAAAGCGCTGCGTATTCAAGATGGCTGTGGTTGGTTTGTGTTGTGCTATGACGATCATGATCATTAGTTACTTGGAATCTCGTCTATTCGCATTTACGCGATATTTTCAGACATCTCCATATGGGGCTACATTACAAACACTGATGTGGGTTGCATCTATTAGTGAGATGTTTATGAGCGTCATGTCCCTTGTCTTCATCAAGTACTGGGCAAGTACAGTCACAAATCGAAAGCTCTTTACGCAATTATTGCGATTATATATGGTTATGCAAGTTGCCACTGTCATGTTTGGAATATGGATGTTAGGTGTATTATATTCAACTTTCGAGGAAGTAGATCGCTGGCAAGATGACATCACACTGGCGATGATGTATCCGTATTACGTGTGCACCTGGCTCTTCACACTCCCATATTTAGTGGTGACACTTTACTATACATCAGATATATCATTTTATATGGATGATCTTGTAACAGATGTAGGGGTTATTGATGAAGAGGACCCACCTGCAGACCGAGTAGATTTGAGTGATGTGAGTTTTAATCAAGTACTACTATTACTAGTGGCAACTCCTGTTATGGTTGTTGTACAATTTTTTGATTTATTCATTGCTATATACCTTTTGGGTTGCCGTTATATTGAGATACGCCGAAAACAGGCCCGCGAACGGGCGCAAAAACGAGCAGAATTAAAGGCAAAACATCTTGAAGAAAAGACGAGAGGAAGTAGTGTGTGGACGCGGGTAGTTCGGACTTTGAAAAGGCGCTGGAAACGGTGGTGTTGCTCTGGAAAGGCTAAAACATTAGCTTTGGTTACATCTCTTGACGATGTCCCCCCTTCGCCATATGCTCACAAACCATTAGGAGATGAAGAACCACCAGTAGCTTATAAATCTCCTGAAAATGCTGGAGCACGGGAGCTGCAGGAGCGCTTGGCTCGTGAGAGGGCCATGGAAGAAGAAGAGAAACGCAACGCAAAGAAAGCTGCAGAATCTAAAGCACGTTTAGAAGCTGAAGCTATTCGTCAACGTGAAGCACGGGAACTACAGGACGAGTATGATAGAGCGGAACTTGCTCGTAAACTTGAAGATGAAAAGAAAGATGCAGCACCAACTCTAGATGTACCCAGATTCAAAGCTATTTGGTCTGCTCTCGCCACTACTGGTTCTTTTTCAGCAAAGTTACGCATGCTACCATCTCTAGCAGGTTTTACGGAACATTTGCGCAATCAAGGCTTCCACATCGTATTTGCTTCCGCACCAACATCATCAGAAATTGAAGTGGGTATTTGTAATATACGAACACGACCAAGTGAAAAGTGGTTTATGGCAAGGTTTGTTTCTTCACCTACAGATTTTAGCGCTGTAATGAAAGCAGAAGATCCTGAATATGCGGGTGCATTTGTCAAGAAATTCTCGCTTGCTCGTATACTGAAGATAGACACATCTAAAAGAGAGAGCTCCCCGACTCGATCACCTCAAAAGTAGTGTGACAAGATTCGCATTATTGATATAGAGTTTATATTTGTTCATTATTTTACAGGAATTGTATAAATACTACATCACCACCACAGTCCGCATGACTTCATTCTGATGTTACACTGCTCTGAGAAGTGTACACAAACTAACGTTGCTGCTTCCTTTCATCGTGCTTCAACGCTGATCTTGTACCTTGCACGCAGTACTTTGAATGCTTCTACATTTGCATAAGGCTGACCCGTCAGAGGATCAAAGTATCGTGCAGGTGTACCTGTAATCGCGCATCTCATTCTTACAACAGGTTCGGGTACTGATAAATTGAAAACTGACGGCATGGCATCAACATTTGTGAAGGTAATAGTATCATATGTCCCTCTGCGACTTAACTTGCGGACGCAGTCATGAGTACGACTTTTTTTCACAACTTTATCATCTCCACGACCATCATCAGTGAAACGTTGTCCAGATAACCATTGCAAGTTCTTTTCTTCTGTTTCAAGTGCGTCCATCAGTAGATCTCTCTGAGTAAATGTATGTTTGATTGCTGGTTGTACAGGACGTATACGCTTCTTTGTATCAGACATTGTTTGAAGTCGTTTACGTTCTGATTCTGCATGATCTGTCTTTTCCATTGTACTGGAACGACGTGAGCGTGGTGTATCAGTAGACCCTAAGCTTACGTTACTACTACTTCGCTTAATACGTGGTGTCGATGCCGTTACTATTGAACTAATATCTTGAGAGGTTGATACATGTTTTGACTTCGGTTTAATTGCTCCAGGTTCTTTATATTTATTACTAGCAGAACTTGCTTTTGTTTTCGCTTTCTTTTCTGCCTTTTTTGTTCCCTCCTCTTCACTATCATCATCACTATCACTATCACTTTCCGTATCATTAAAATCAGAATCAAATAAATCAGGCTTTATCTCTTCCTCACTAAACTCATCATCATCACTACCTTCAGCCCAAGTATCATGTCCCCAAAATGTTTCATCCTCATCAGCCGCTTCACCAACAAGGTCATCCATACGCAAACCTCGCGTGGCGCGCTTATCCCTCAACAAATCTGACATCTTCGAATAGTATAAGAAAGGAGAATATGGAGCCCAAAGTGATCTCTTATCGGCCGGAAGACCACCACGAATTCTACTTTTTTAACTTTTTTAGGTAGAGTAAGTACTTTATACAAGATTCCCTCTTAACAATCTAGTAACTGGTTGCATAGTGGTTAAAATTCATTCATTTTCATGTTTTAAAACGTAGTTAAAATAATTCAGGATTTAAGATGCAATCTCAAAATCGAGTCGAAGTTCGTATTGATGATACGCTGGCAGGAATATGTCTCAGAAATAAGGTATCTGAACAGGAAATTCGCCGGTTAAATAAGTTGGGTATCAATGAATCCATTCATAACTTGACCCATCTGATTTTACCAGGTCCTGTCGTTAAGGAAGATGCAGAAGTACGACTTATTAAAGAGCGAAGTGCACTTATCAAAGAGTTCTGTGAAGAGAGTGGCGAAGGCAAAATAGAGGCCGAGATTTATCTTAGTGAGCATGCATGGAGAATAGAATTCGCTCTTGCAGCATGGAAAAATGATGATGAAGCTGCGGCCGGTAGTAAATTTGCTTAGATGTTTTTAATTAGTTATGTGTTGTATTTCAAAGTAAGGAGATAGATGAATGATATATTTATTCAATAACGTACAAATTAAAATAATTTACATGGATACTTTCTTTCGTGGATATTTTCATCATCTACAATTCTATTTTCATCGACATTGCTTGCATTTTAATCGTTCCACTGTTTTTTACATCTGCAGCATTTGTAAAAGACTGTCATAGGCTCATCTGCACTTCTTATCTGAATTTGCATGAAAAATGCCTCATTATTATCACAATGTGGACATTTGGAGGAAGTACGATCCACATTTTCCCAGGCACTGTCGCCACCTAGGATATCATCTACTTGCTTCCGCGAAAACTTTGTTTTCGTTTCATAAACTGTAGCTATTCGATGAAGATATGGACATGTAGGACAGCAAAAACGAGATCCTTCAGCTGCTTCCTCTATTAATAGAACGTTCCCACAACAAGGACAAAAGTGCATGATCTATCTCCAATGCTATCTAAATTGATGTTTAAATTAAACTTTTTCGGCAATGAACCCCTACAAAGTACTAGATACACCTATATGATGCACCAATATGTTTCAAAATTTGTTGTACATTGCGTACTCACCCCACCACACCCCATTACGTCAGTACGTACGAGGAGTCACAGAACAGGCAGATCTCTTTCAATAAAAAAAGATTTCTTTTCCAAATCAAATTCCAATATGGGGAACCTCTTTTGTTTTGCAAGCAATCCAAATGAAACTGACTCAGAACCTTCTTTGACAAATATTTCATCAACAGGGATACCGAGTGGTGAAAATTGGAAAGTGAGTCTTGGAGCTGGCTGTTATTGGGGTACAGAAAAGTTTATGAAAGATGTATTTCCTAAAAGAAGTGACAACCCTACTGGTTCAATAATATCTGGTAAAGTTGGTTTTATGGGACCGAAGAATGCACCAGCAAATCCATCATACAAAGATGTCTGTACTGGCAAGACCAAACATGTAGAAGTATACGATGTGGAATTTACTGGTGGCGCTGCATATTTTGAAGCAATGATAAAGTTCTTCTTCATGTTTCATGATCCTACAACATTCAATCGCCAGGGTAATGACACTGGTACCCAATATGCAAGTGTAATTTATTGCTACAATAAAGAGGAATTTGATATTGCAACCAAGGTAAAAGACGAGCTTCAAGAACTTATCAACAAGAAGATGCTCAAAAATGCGTATAGCAGTTTCCGTGTAACTACTAGTGTACGTATGGTAGAAGCACCCTTTTTTGAAGCACACAAAGAACATCAGGATTATCTAGCCCAAAATCCTAATGGATACTGTAATCATGGCTTTAAATTCAAAAAATGGCCTGAATTAGCGACTGAGGAGTGAGTAATAGGAGGTTTAGTAACGAACTTATGTGATGGATGTGCGTAATTTATAATATTGATTTGATTATCTTCAACCCCCTCTTCTGACTAAAGCCATGCTTCGAACAGGCCGGATCCCACATACAAAGAGAAGAGGATTAAAATTTGCATAAATCTTCATGGAAGTATTTCGCATTGCAATTACTTATGCTTCGATTGAAACAGATAACAATAGGACGAGTAGCTGCTGCTTTTCAGGGAGGTATCACGCGGCTCCTATCCACGAAATTTGATGCATCATTTCCTAATTCACAAGGAGCTGTGGTTCTTAAGAAAGGAAGATCTCGTTTATTTGAAACTGGTGGAAACCCAATTATTTATGATAAAGCAGTAGAACACGTTGAAGGGAACCCTGTAAATGGTGACGAGGTACTTGTCAAGGATAGTTTTGGTTCTACAATAGCAAGGGGATTCTACAATGATTCTTCAATGTATAAAGTTCGAATAATATGTAGTACTAAGGAAATCGATTATTTTTCTTTGCCTTTGCAAAAGTTGTTACTTAAACGCATTAGACAAGCAGCTTCAGTGCGAAGTGCCTTAGGCTTGCGGGGTACGGAGAATATTGATAGTGCAAATGAATCATCTGATAGTAAACGTGAAATGTATAGACTTATTAATGGGGAAGGTGACCGACTTGGAGGGTTAGTAGTGGACATAATGGGACCAGTTATAGTAGCACAGAGTAGCGCTGTCTGGACTGAGAAGCATCGAAAGAGCATTGAAGGTGCCCTCATGGATTTGGAAAGTTGCGAGGAATCAGGAACGGTTAAGCTAGTTTGGAAAAAAGCGAAATCACGCCTTCAAAAGGATGGATATGTATTTGGAGATGAATCCATGGAAGAAAAAGGTCCATCACCAGAAGATGATATTCATGATACAATGGAGCTACAGGAGGGCGATCTAAAGTACATGGTAAATGCCATAAGTGGCCAGAAGACAGGATTCTATTGCGATCAAAGAACAAATAGACAAATTATTCGATCACTAGCCAAAGGAAAGAAGGTTCTTGATCTGTATTGTTACACTGGAGCATTTACTATGAACGCCATGAAAGGAGGAGCTGTCGAGGTTACTAGTGTTGACTCCAGTCTTGAAGCACTGCAGAATGCAAAGGAAAACTTAGAATTGAACAATATCTCTACTGATTCAGTTACACTTATCAAATCAGATGTTCCAACATTTGCGAAGCATCTTATCGATAATGGTGAGCTATTTGATGTTGTTGTTGTTGACCCACCTAAACTCGCCCCCTCAAGGAAGATTTTCGACAAGGCTGAGAAGAAGTACGTAAATATTAATGCATTGGCAATGCAACTCGTAAAACCTGGAGGAGTATTAATGACATGTACATGTTCTGGAATGATGACTGTGAAACCCGATGCATTCCGCAAAGTAATCTCGAAAGCTGCGCAGAAGGTGAACCGCGATGTACGTGTTCTAAGCAAAACAGGACCAGCACCTGACCACTGCTATCACATAGATTACCCTGACCAGAGGTATTTATCTGCCTATCTATTGCATATACTCTAATTTAAAAGAAGCGAGATAGATTGCACTTATTTTTGTTCACATTTTGTGTTTGCTATTTAACTTGTATATACACTTTCCACAAAACTAAATCAAAGCTCTTGTTTAATTATCTCTGCAACTGTCCATTCTACCATGAAAAGAATAATATCTGCTCCAGTCATACCGTCCATGCTAATATCGTTAAGTTCAGTGCTAAGTGGTGGCAGCTGCAACATTTTCGTTTCAGCAGCATCCATTTCATCGGGATCAAAATGTGCACCATCCACGATCGATATGGCAGGCATATTTGCTCCTATTGCACCTTGTACTTCAGATACACGGATACTTTTGCGAATTTGTGGACCTGACAATCCAGTCGCACTATTTCTCATGCTTGTTTTCTTACTACTTTTGACATTTTTTGACTCTGACTCAAAAAGAGAATACAACCGTTGTCGATCTTCTTGAGGAAGGAATTTTAACTGTGGGAGCAGCTCTGCTAAATATAATCCAGTGAGAACTTTTACCCTTCCAGGTATAAAATTATCCAACAAGCTTATTTTAGCACCAGTTTCTACTTGTTTCTTCTTTTTTTCAGAATCATTATTTTTTGCTTTATCGTCAGCTGCAACGCTGGACAGAATTGCGTTCTTGTCTACAAATCGGTCAACTGAACTTAAGTTGTCCAGTAATTCGCGAATACTATCTTCTAAACGACCACCTTCAAGTGCTTTCTTCATACGATATGCAGCTAGTGGCGACGGATCCTGTGCGTACTCACCCCTACCTTGTGCATATTCTCTGTTTCCGACCATATTCAGCATCTTTGCACTGAGACCACCTTCTGCTCCACTTGATTTTTCGACAATAGGATTAATCGTCTTTTCAGTTACAACTCTTTGCCCACCTAGAAGAGGTGACTCCGCAACTTCAAACGACTTCACATTCAAATCACACACACGACCATGTCTATGAGGTCTTACATCGCCTTTAAGATTTCCATCAATTGGAACAATTGGCTCAACTGTTCTTATCTGTACTACGCTTGAATTAAATGAAGATAATTTTTTATTTCCTCCATGAGGCGGACGTCGAGTAGAGGACTTTTCAGCTATATTTCTATCCTTTCCTGAAGTACGCTGTTCCATTTCCAAGGCACCCATCACACTTCTGCGCTGACTGGCTGCCCGTCCAGTTCGAGCCACGTTCTTTAAATGATCTGAACTTGTTTTGCGCGTGTTGCTAGATGTCTTCTCTGCACCACTTAGTGCTAATGCTTCTACATCTTCAATTTCATCAGCGGCGAAACAGATTCCATAGTCAAATGCTTCAACACATATTGATACTGCTTTGTTGTAATTTTCGTTACCAAGCATTCGCTGTTGCGACAGCACAGTTACTTCGCCGTATGTGTCATCAGACTCGGATGCAGGTGTCCTAGAAAGTCCACAAAGTGGCGAGCTTTGATCTTTAGCCACACGTGTTGCACTACCCTGACGTCCACTCTGACGTTGCGTTCCTCTATGCTTTGCACTCTCATTCTGCTGACCTGTGCTTCTCAATCTTGAAGGCATCTGCCAGGACTGTGCGAGTATGTCCGATATCTTCAAGATTAAGCGCACAAGCTGCCAAATTGACACCTGATTTGAGGCGTCACTCCAAAGGGGGGGAAGACCAAGCTCCTCACTAACAAAAGAGCGCAGATAATGCGACAAACGCCACAAAGTGATCACACATGCTGTAGCTCTGATTTGCACATCACTGCTGTCTCGAATACGTTCACGTAGTAGAGGTGATATGGAAGAACGCGAAAGCATCTTTACAGCTGTAGAAATCCATAAGTAAGTTGTCTGTAGCTCTTCTGCAAGCAAACCACGACTCTCTGTACCAGAAGGAGGTAGACCATTAACTTTTGACTTAAAGGCGTGACTTGTTCCAACCTTTTGACTAATTACATCACCAGCAAAAAAGCGAGGTAACCAGGCGTATTCTATTGATGAACTCTGCATGCTAGGTCCACATCCGTTAATCTTACCCCCCCAAATTGTAGATAAAAGTATTGCCACCGGTTCTTTCGCCTTTTTGGTATCTTTTGTTGTCATTGCTCGCATAAAAGACATCCTCGATTCTATCCTAGAAGATTTCCTAATGAGCGGTGGTTCCTCTGTAGTCGAGGTTTGCGACGAATAAGACGTAAAGGTACCTTGTATGGGAAATCCCCGTGATGCTACCAATAAAGAACTACTCGCAGGCAACGACAAATTCGCATTTTCAATCAAAAGCTGCTTAGTATCTCCATTTGTTATAGATTTCATAGCTTGTTGCGTGCTCGCATATACTTTTCGTTGCTGGCTACTCGGTGCCAATGAATCATATAAATCATCGCTGAAGGCAAAGACCGGAACTTCATTAGCTAAGTGACTACTTGTATTGATATCTCGTACACGCCGACTGAGAGAAAACGCTTGTGAAGCAGCCACTTCAGAAGTGAGGAACACACAGCTCTTAGTAGCGCGGATAGCATTTGTGAGTGTCTTGAAAAATGAAAAGCGATTTGTATGATATTCTTCAGTAAGAACGTCTAGAAGAACAGACTCCCAGTCTTCAAAATCACGGCATCTCATGATATTGTCACTTGAAGCTAAGTTTGGGTCAAGGACTGGTCCAAACGCATCAGCTTCACCACTAATTACTTTGCGCAACTTTGTCCAACTATTCCAAACACCGATGTCACGAGGTAATGTTTGAGAAGCACGGACATAAGAATCGGCATCTTTGGTACTACTAACCTTGGAAATAGATGAAAAGGAGTCTAATTCTTCATTTTCATCGCTATCTTTCTCATTGTCATCATCATCATCTTCTTCTTCTTCCTCATCATCGTCTTCAAAGTTCTCGGAGCCACGAACCTCGTCACGGTGCTGAACAATGCGCCCACCAGCGTCAATGTACGCAGCAACAATACTAAAAAGCAACTCTGCAATATTTCCAGAGGAGCCAGGAGCTATAGCTTCACTTAGTATCAGTGTCTGCAAGATGCTTAGTTCAGTTCCTTTGAGCCATGTACCTTCATCAACTCCTTCGTCATTATTTTCATCATCTGGATTCGGTTCTATGCACGGAGCTGCTGTCCGCAACATCAAGTCAATCATAACATCTTCTTCAAGGTGTAGAGTGTCGATTTTGCCGAGTGACAGTATTCCTTGCTTCCAATCCATAAATTTCTGGATATTCTCATTAATTGCACTTCCTATACCTTTAAATACATGGGAATGAGCCCGATGTGTTGCTAATAAATTAAAATTAATTCTTGCACTTTCTGTGTCCAACAACTTGGACAATCCAGAATGAGCAGTATGCCCACTTCTAAGACCTGAATGTCCCGAACTAGTGCTAATACCTGATACTCGGTTCCCAGCGGATGGTAGGAGTCTGGACACCCGAGGTGAAGCGTTAGCTAAGTGTGCACCCGGTCGACTCGGTTGCATACGAATAGTTCCAGATCCACCAGCCGAATTTGTCCCACGCACATTTATATTTTTTATGCTTTTTATTGTATTAGTAGAAGCACCAAGAGCAGTAGCTGCTTTCACACCTGCAGATGCGAACAGACGTATACCCATAGTCTGCAGCCACTCCATTTCATAAGGATCCCCTTTGCGTGCTTGAGGGCGAAATGTTGGATTTTGAATGACAATTTCTGCTTGAGGCTGGTCAACCATCACACATTCATCGCGAAAGTGAGCCAAACAACTTTCAGAATTAAAAGCGGACTGTCCGCGTATCTTCCATCGGAGCGAGTTTCTGTTCAAAGTAACTCCGTCAATTTCACCTAAACCTCGAGAAATCCAGCGCAGGCTACTTTTTCGTGGACTTTTAATGTATCGCTGCTCTGCCATTAAAGGTGATCCGGCACGCGTATTACGCGTTATTAATGTCATATGCTGGTTTGTCGCCCTTGCAGTGTGATGACGACTCAATTCACTTATCTCTCTCTTAAAAGCGACATAATGAGAGTAGCGTTGTTGATGTGACACTTTTCCAATAGATTTGTTGATGAACATGTAAAGTGTGCGCAACTCATCCGTTGGCAAAGCTGCTGCTTTGTCTTCACCCTGCGCAAATGTAGTTAAAAGTAGCGTTAACTTTATCACCCACTCAAGACCTGGCTGCACTAGACCTTGCACATGTTCAACTATTCCTCGCAAAAAATATCCCCGCAAATGTAATGTCATGAAAGATAATGCCTCTTGGGCTTCTCGGCGATTTTTGGCAGAAATTCCTACCACTCGATGTACTGGTCGTCCCTTGGCGCGCAGCACGCGAATATGTGTACCAATAACACTGCAACCATCAACAAGCACTCGCCTCAAGTCACCCACTGCATCCTCACCATTTTCATCACCTACGGTGTCTTCATCATCGTCTTTTGTTCGATCGACTGCAGGACTTATTTCCGTGCTATTTGACTTCGGTAAACTGTGCAAAGCACGCCTATATCTGAACTGACGCTGGAGTAACTTGATCGCACACACAACTTGGTACGCCTGCCACAGACTTTCTGGTATCCCTGAGAGAAACTTCTTCTCATCAGCAGCGTCAATGCATTTTGCTAATCCATTAAGACAAATAATACGCGATGTGAGTGCATGAGGGGGAAATATGCTATCCGGTAAGAAATTCCCACACATGCGAAGGAAATCAACTGTCATTGAAAAAACTTGCATCATAACGTGTCTATACCCTATGAGTTCTCGCTCTTCACTCTTAAAGACATCTAACTCAAGAGATAGATGGTGCTGATCATGAGAATTACTCATAACTAATCGCATACTACTATCGTGAGGGATGAAACCCAAAGGTACAGCAGGTTGCAAGATAACTCCCTCAATACTAAATGGAATAAAAGTATCTGGGCGATCATGATACATCCACGTATAAATCACCATTATGACATGGTTCTGGAGTTCATACAAGCGATTTGTAACGTCCTGTACGCATCTCGTGGTTGCTTCGAAGTGTCTCACATGATCTGGCGACAATTTATCAATTAGTGATTTGGCAAACTTCGAACCAAGAGTAGTATCGGCAACATAATTTTTGTTCAGAGCTACGTTGAGTGGTTTTGCTTCAATATAATGTGTTCTTTGAATACTACTTGGCCACTGTATTACACTTATATTCTTCATGCACGCTACAGGAAGTGGTCGACAAAGCCCACTAGCATCCATTACCGGCCCCTTCGTCGATATTATATACAAACGAACACGACATAATCTTATAGATTGAGATAAACTTGTCACACCTTCATCATTCATAGACGGACGGTTCGGAGATGGATCGTATACTGCAACGAGTTCGTGTGATTTCTCCGTCTGACGCCACGACGGTTCTATAGTTTCTTTAAAATTTCGAGTTAATGGGTCAATTTCTTCTTCCTGATGACGACGATCATTACAAATGGCTTCGACATGCAACTCAGCTGCCAAGAAAGTAAGTAAGTCATCAGTTAAACCAGCTTGTGCATCTGTTATTACAATACATAAAGCTGCAGATACTCCGTTTTTTTTCTTGGACTTGTCTACCCAAACTTGCAGCTGCTTGATAGAAAAATACATTGCCGGTACAACACAAAGGTCATAACCTTTGGGCACATTATTGGATAGAACAGATTCTGAAGTACCTTCAGGGTCTATAATATACGTATACAATGGCGACAAACATGCTAGATGCAGTGCATTAACCGCAACTGGATCCCTCGTAATTTCACTGGACTGTTTAGACCACCATGATCGCAACTGCATACGGTCAACAAAGCATCCCATAAGGAATGGTGTGTCACTAACCTTCTTTTTCTGTGAGACTAAATGATCTCTGAATTGTTCCATACATTCTTGACGTATTTGCTCTGGCAACCAGGCTGCCCGAACCATTACAACTGCAGCTACACATGCATCAGACACAGCCTTATCAAGCACATCATCAATTTGTTCAAGTTCCGTTGAAACTTGCACCTTCATGGA